>WNFM01331306.1_pt1 | contig 41269 bp, 42 predicted proteins | sample 5400271 | NCBI WGS metagenome assembly WNFM01 (sample SAMN13153352, study PRJNA577476) | soil metagenome | isolation source: 60 cm saprolite on Douglas fir-dominated hillslope | place: USA:California | collected 2013-09-17
TCGTCAGCAATGTGGTCACGCTCATCATTCCTGGTGATCCCGTGCTCTTCGGGATCCCGCTCTTTAAAGCGCTGATTGGGGCCACGCTGTTCGCGGCGCTCTGGTACCTGCTGACCTACCGCCTGTGGCACCACCGTCGTCCGTATTACTCGCGTCGCGTTCCAGCATAAGTGAGGGTCGTCGCTGCATGGCAGAGAGCAAGCACGTTGCTCTCTGAGCCTGCCTCAAGCCATCTCACATAGCTCTAGAAGAGCACGCGGAGCCGTTCCTTGAGCATCGACGGTCAGAGACAGAACGGGGACAGAGTGTTCACACAGCACACTCCCACGAGGAGGTGTGGACACTCCACGGCTCTGCGTGCTCGCCCGTTGGTTTCGCCCTGTCTTGCGAGGCAGGCGGGTGTGCATGACTTCCGCAAACCTGTCCAAGGCCTCGCTCACGCGCTAGACCAGTTCTTCAACAGGCGCTTCCTCCTCGATGAGCTCTTCCATCACCGTGTCACTGGGCAGAGGTCTGCGAGCGCGCACCCGTCGTATCCGTCTGAAACGACCTGTTCCCAGTGCGCCGCGCGTATAGAGACGCACACTGCTGACAACGCCTGCAATGATGAGCAGGCTCACAACTACCATGAAGAGCAATGCATCAATATAGCGGTGTCCTTTCTGTCTCGTGTAGGTGGTAAATGACCCGAAGGCTGAGCAGGGAGCACGAAAGCCATCTGGAAGCTCATCGGTGCAAAACAGAGTCACATATCGCTGCGTGAGCGTCAGGAATTCACTCGCAAGCTAGTCAAGGGCGGCCAGCTGGCCCGGGTTGGCAGCGGATATTTGGATGTGAGTAACCGCCCGCGTCACGGTCTGCGGTTCACCCTGTTTTGCACGTTGCTTTCGCGTGTGTCCCTTTGGCTTCATGCTTCCATTTCCTCTTGGGGCACTTGACCAGTCTGTTCCTTACCTCTCCATTCTCGTGCTTGCTCTTCAAAACGGCAAGCAGGGACCCTCACCGATCTCGGCAATCAGCGCACCTCTCTCAAGGTTTCCAGTTCAGCCAGGCTGGCCAGGAGTCGTCGGCCCTTGTATTTCTCGGCTCTCTCCAAAAGCGGTTGGAGCTTGCTTGCATGGCGATGTCACGAAAATGCTCATGCCATGTCACGAAAATCGAGGGATGCGCCACCCCTTTTTGCATATGCTGACTCGAGGCATTTCGCCACGTCTTCCCAAGAGATGGACTCATTCGTTTCTCTAATAGAACTTTGTTTGTGCCTGCTCACAGGCACACCTTTGGGAGCGTTAGAGGACCACTTGAGAGGTGAGAAAGGAAAACCGATCCCATGGACGGCAACTATTTTGATCGAATAGCACAAGAAATCGTCAAACAAAAGCAACTCATGGATCAACTCGAAGCAGAGAATCGCGAACTGCGTCAGCGACTTGCTGACCTGCGTGCAGGACGAGGCATCTTCGTGGATATTGTTGGCAGCCGTTTCGCCTTAAGAGACAGTCCATCTCCTCGTGATCCCTTGGCCTGGACCAGGTGACCTCTCGCCTGCTCTCGGTGGCCATTGGGAGTCGAGATGGAACCACGGAGAAAGGGAAAGGAGCGTCTGCACACCCGCCAGCTTTCCTGTTTGCAAAAAGTGGTGGCGCACCCAAAATCGAGCCATCGCCCTGAAGCGAGACGATCCAACCATGACAAAAGCCCAGGGGAGAGTTGCTCCAACCGTGACACCCTTTTTCAACCAGATTTTGGACATAGCCTATTTCTCTTTCACTCTCAGCGTCATCCAAAGCAGCTTGCGCGGCATCAGAAAGCCGAGTCAAGCTGTTGCAAATGTGGAATAAAAGTCTACATTTGTCTATATTTGGGTACATTTTTTAAAACTAGTTACGATACCAATGGCATGATGGATCTCTATCGATCGGAGGAACACAGGTACAGGCTGATTGGAATACTGGTGCATGGGAAGGTGTGGCACGCGCAGTATCGCCAGGACACCGAAACCGAAGAGGAAGCAGATTTCGGTGCTGAGATCATCGCCGCTTTCGCCGGTGCCGAAGAGATAGAAACCCGGTCAAATGAGCCTTGACTCTGGTGGGCAGGATTGCCTGGAACAAAACCAGATCGACTGGAATACCTGAACACCTGAACACCTTGCAAATGAGTAAATCCAAACGTTAAGCTGGTGAAATCTGTCCAATGCTTCTGCTGATGGTCAGTCCTGAGGAGAGCAGACTGCCAAAAGAGTTGTAGAGCAATGGCTCTGTCATCCTGGGATTAACAGGAGCGAGTGCAAACCCGTGCCCTCTCCCCCACCTTTTTCACCTCCTCAATCACCCACGCGGGGGATGCGCGCTCACCCGCTTCTCCTCTATACTTCTGATACCAACAAGAGGTTTAGCTATCGCTCCAGGAGGAGGTCATCATGCTGAGTAGTCTCTCTCTTTTGACACACGGACAAATTGGCCCGATACTGTTAGTCGTTCTCTTAGTCCTTAATCTTGTCGTGACCGTGCTGCGACTCGTCCTGACGCTGGCCCGCCTCACGCAAATCCTGGCGCACATGGGAGAGTGGATCACCTCTCTGTCCTCCGAACAGCTTCATTCCTTGATCGACCGGATAGGCGCGATCATCCATGACATCCAAGAAGAGGCTGCGCGTCATTCAGGGCCTGCCGAGCACTCGATCCCGGCTCTCTCGAAGGAGCACCAGGCCGGAGGAGAGCGAGAGGTGGCCCAAGCTGCCTCCCATTGACGGTTATCCTGGGATTGACACCTGTTGATGAAATCTTACACCCATCAAGTCATTGAGCAAAAAGGAGATCGCTCCATGCAACCGAAAACCAGCGTCACACATCCATCGACTGCACCCACGCGGGAGCACTCTACCACCGGCTCCGTCACCTCTGCCGACGGCACCACCATCGGCTACCGCCAATACGGCCATGGTCCGGGCATCGTGCTCGTGCAAGGCGGCATGGGGTCAGCCCCTAACTTCATGCAGCTCGCCGAGGCACTCTCTCGCGCCTTCACCGTCTACGTACCCGACCGCCGCGGCCGCGGTCTCAGCGGCCCGTACGGCAACGATTACAGCATCCAGAAGGACGTGGAAGATGTAGACGCGCTCTTGACGAAAACGGGCACCCATGCTCTCTTCGGGCTGAGCACCGGCGGCCTGATCGCGCTCCAAGCGGCACTCACCCTCCCCGCCATTCACAAAGTCGCCATCTACGAACCGGCGCTGTCCGTCAACGGCTCCACTCCGCTTGACTGGGTGAGGCGCTATGACCAGGAGATGGCCCAGGGGAAGGTAGCTGCAGCGCTCATCACCGGCATGAAAGGCCCAAAGATGGGGCCGCTGATCTTCAACTTCATCCCGAGCTTCCTGCTCGAGCCACTGTTCAAGGTGATGCTGGCACGGGAGGACAAGGAAGGCAGCGGCAAGTACTTACCGATGAGGACGCTCGCTCCAACGCTGCACCATGACGGGCAGCTGCTCATCGAGATGAGTGGGACGCTGGAACGCTTCCGGGCTCTCTCTGCCGAGGTGCTCTTGCTCGGAGGCTCCAAGAGCCCGGCGTTCCAGAAAGTGAGCCTTGACGCCCTGGAGAAGGTCTTGCCACATGTGACACGTGTGGAGTTCCCTGGACTCGGTCATGCGGGGTACAGCCATGGGAGATGGTGGAGAATTCGACAAGCCTCTGCAAATCCCCTTTTGGCTGGTTTTTTCGTCAATGGGCAGTCCGAACAGACCATCTCACCCTGGAGTGAGGCTCCTTCTGACCTCTTCTGATGGCCCTTTCACCAACTTCCTCGCGACATGACACTGCAACCACATTTGGCTTCGGGGCTTTCAAGCGGAAGCCGGCAGCAAGGGGCAAGCGAGCACCTCGCGAGCCGTCCATCGTCGGGTGGTTCTGCCTGCTGCCATGGCTGGAGTCCGGTGCCGATAGCGTTGCGCTGCCCGTTTGCCCCCTCGCTCTCGTGGCTGCACGAGCACCACTCGCAGTGCTTGGTGAGGACGCACAAAGTGATAGTAGGCGCGCCACCACTCCAGATGGGCCAAGAGGTGTGGGGCTTGCTGGGCAGTGGCCCAGGTGCGGCGTGCCAGAGCTGAGATGCCATGACGGACCGTCAGATTCACCCGTTCGATAAAGGCGGTGTTCAGCCGACCCGAGAAGCCTAACTTCTGCAAGGCGACCGTGAGATCTGCTTGCGCCCCGAGGCGCATCATGTGCGTGACGCGCACCAGCTTGCGCCGCCGGTAGCTTTTTTTCACCTGACCATAGATCAAGCCTGCCGCCACCTGCCACTGGCGCACTATCCTCCCGCGACGACTTTCTGTGAGCCAGTGTCCAAAATGGGCCGTGAGAGCATAGAAGTACAAGTTCAAGCCATCGCTGGTGAAAAGGGGGAGGCAGCCAGGAGCCAGGATCTGTCGGAGCGAGTGGATGAGCAGGTGTGCCATGTGCTGCGTGCGGGGACCCAACTGGAGGGCGGGAAGAAGCTTGGTGCAAGGATCAATAGCTACCCACAGCCACAACACCTGCTTGGCGCAGCGGAGCCGTGTACGGAGTTCGTCCAACTGAAGGTACGGGAGGTGGAGATGGCAGAAGAAGCGCTCGTGCAGGGTGTGCGCGTGCTCGCCAGCTCGGGAGAGCCAGGTGGTAATGGTGGCTTGACGAAAGCCGAAGACCCGCTCTGCGGCAGAGGGGTCCAGCCCTTCGGCCAGCGCCGAGAGCACCACGGCGATCTGCTGAGAGGAGGTTTTCAGACGATACAAGGGGGTGTTGCGCCTGGAAGTGAACGTGGTACGGCAGGCTTGACAGCGAAAGGTCTGGATGCGCTCGGCACGGCCATGCTTGCCATCCCAACCAGCGCATGAATGGAAGCGTCTGTAATGCCAAAGTAGGAACACTTTCGGTTGGGACAGGCAAAGCCCTCGGTGCTCACCCGCTTGGGTGCTCCTCGGCGGCTTTTGACTTCACCCCAGGGGCGTACTGGCGCAGAGGCAGGTCTCACACCGGAGGAGGCGAGGCGACAAATGGGGCAATCAAGCGGGGTGCGTGGTTTGAGAAGACGGTGGACCAGCGTGCGTCTCCTCCCTGCTTGTGAGTGGGCAGGCTGAAGATGGAGCCAGGAAAGATGCCAAAGAAGTGCTAGACAGAGAAGGAGGAAGACCACGAGCGGGAACACGTACACATGAAAGGCCATAAAGCTCCTCGTTGCTTGAAATGGGGAGCATGGAGAGCTCCTTGAGAAGCAAGGATAAGGCGAGTCGAGAGTGCTGTCAAGCGATTGGGAGAGATGTACGAATTATCCATCACCGTGAATCGCTGTACCCGCTCTTTCTCCCGTTCCACGGTTTCAGGCGTGACTCCTGCGGCCAGGGCCTGTGCAACCATATCGCGGCGGATGACCTCGCGCCAGTTCTCAGGCAATCTCAAGCTCTTGAGCAGTTCGCCAAACTGCTCGTCCACCAGGTCGATGCGCACCATTAAGTTGCCGCCAGCAGGACAGGGAAGGCGGCGTGCTTTGGCAGCATCGCGGTAGTATTGCCGCCGGTTGTCGGGCGTATTGCCCGTATCACAGCGCAGCTTTAAGCCGCAGTGGATACAGGAGATATAGCCCGCAAACTGATAGACGTACTTGACGGTGCCCCGGTCATCGCCCGGGGCATAGGCAGCGTAAAACTCATTGCGCAGCATGGCCGTCACTGTGTCCTTGTTGAAGAGCCTGGCGCCGAAGCGCTTGCTGCCGGTGCGATAGCCCGCCTCATTCAACGCATCAGCGATTTTATCGGCCTCGACTCCTTTCATGCGTAGTTCGCCAAGCAGACGCAGGCCGGGGTACTCTTCGGGGTCAAACTCTGGTGGCGCTTTCGGACCGGTCGAACGATACCCGAAAGGAATATCGCCATTATAGAGTCCCTGCGCCACTCGCTCGCTTTTCCCTTTGCTGGTATGCTTGGCCAGCATGTCCGAGAAGTAGGCCGCAAAGGCCGCCAGAATGGTGAGCTGGAGCATGCCCTCGGGCGTCGAGTAGTCGATATGCTCGGACAACGAGATGAAGGCGGTACGCGAGAGCGAGAGGATACGAAAACTTTGCAGGGTGACCATGACGTTGCGTGACCAGCGATCGAGGGTATGGACGAACACGATCACTTTCCCTGGATTGGCTTGTACATAATCGAGGAGCCGCTTAAACTCGGGGCGCTTGGCGATCTGTTCGCCGCGTGCGCTCCGCTGTGCTGGCTACTTGGGATATCCGTTCTGGAAATTGGTATATTGCGTGCGATAGAACAAACCTCCTTGCCGAAGCATGGGAGATGCGAGTACAATCAACAAGGTTCATGCTACTCGTAACTGGTCTTCCAACGCGCCTTTTTCACGAAGGAGAAGTTCAATTCGTGCTTTGTATATTCATCTCGATGAAGCAACAAGTCTGTTTCCGTTTTCACGCGTTCCAACAACGTGTTTTGCGGTGGATCAAACCATCAGCGACCTCCCTTCTGCTCGGCACGCTCAGTGATCTGACCAGAAAGAAGTCCGAACTCATTGCAGAAAACGCGCTCCTGCGGCAACAACTGATCATCCTTCGTCGACAGGTCAAACGACCCGTTTGCGGAAAGACGGATCGGTTTCTCTTGGTGCTGCTGGCCAGGGTAGTTCGGAGCTGGAAGCAAGCGCTCTTCCTTGTTCAGCCGGAAACGCTACTCGGCTTCCACCGTGAGCTTTTCGGCATGTTCAGGAAGCGCAAATCCAAGGTGCACACGAGAAAGCCGAGACTCTCGCCTGAGACGATCAGTTTAATCAAGGTGATGGCGGCAAATAACCGACTGTGGGGAGCGGAGCGCATTCGTGGGGAACTGCTCAAGCTAGATATACGAGTGAGTAAACGTACCATCCAGAAGTATATGAAGCAGGTCCATCCAAAACAAGCTCGTGAACAAACCTGGAAAATCTTTTTGCGCACTCATGCGGCAGAGGGGTGGGCCTGCGATTTTCTCCACATCCCTGACCTCTTCTTCCGTCCGCTTTTCGCCTTCTTCATCATCGAACTGAAATCGCGGAAGGTCATCCATGTAAATGTGACCCGAACGCCAACCGACCCCTGGGTTGCACAACAACTGCGAGAAGCGACTCCGTATGGACAAACCCCAATATACCTCATCCGAGATAATGATAAGAAATTTGGGCGGATTTTTGCTCGAGTGGCCGCTACAAGTGGGATTAAGGTGCTTCGAACGCCGTATCGAACTCCCCAGGCGAATGCTGTCTGTGAACGCTTTTTGGGAAGCGTGAGACGAGAATGCCTGGATCATTTCCTGATCTTGCATGAGAAGCAACTCCACCGCCTCCTCAAGGCCTATGTCGTCTACTTCAATCAAGCTCGACCGCATCAAGGGCTTGGGCAGCGGATTCCGGAGCCGCTGGCGCTTTCTGCTTCTCCATCTTCCCAGCCGCATCAGGTACTCTCCATTCCGGTGTTGGGGGGATTGCACCATGACTACCAAAGAGCAGTATAAACTGTGGAAGGTGTATTCACAAAGGGAAGCGAAGACGACTTGACAGAATGTGCCAATGGCCGTTTCAAGGGTGGTGCGCGTTTTTGTCTTCCTTGCCTTATTTTCCTCTCACGGACAAGAGAAGGCATCTTCTTTCTGCCTGCTTGCCCGTTCTCGATTTTCTGAACGGATGTCCCAAGTAGCCAACACAACCCATGGCTCCTGCAGTTTCTCTGCCGCATACCTGTACGCCTCGATGAGCAACGTCCTAAGAGAGGCATCCCGGGGTGGTTGTGTCTTTACCAGTACCAGCGTTGTTGTTGGAGGTGGCGGAGAAGGAGCCGCTGCCTTTTTTCGCCTCTTCGGGAGCGCTGCTGTCGTCGCTTTTGCCGAGGAGGGCGGTAGGCTGGGCTGCGCGGGAGAAAGGGCATGCTTTTGTCGTATGAGCACAGGTTTCCCCTTGGAGGCTTGTCTGCGCGTTTCAAACCGGTCTGGATACGCTTTGACGAACGTCAACAAATCTTTGTGCCCATACACTGCTGGGCTGAATGGAGCATCGACCTGTTTGAGCGCTGTCCCTAGACTCGACAGCAAGATCCATTCGACGCCTTCCTTCTGGGCCACTTCTTCATAGGCCTTGCTGAGCAGAGCCAATGGCTCGGTGGACAAAAGGGGCCCGGTTGGCATCGATGCCACTGCCCTGGTTGGGGATGGAGCGGGAACTGACGCATCAATCACCGGCGTCGGTGACGTCCACGACTGTGCGACGGGGGAGGGTTGCGCTGGCTTTGAGAGAAGCTGCTCAGTAGAAACGAATGCCGTACAGGCGGTTTGCAAGGCGAGAGGCGTCGTCGGTTTGCCAATACCCAGCACCTGGCACCCGGCAGAGCGGAGCCGCAAGACCAGCGGTGTATAGTCACTGTCGCTGGTCACCAGGCAGAAGTGGTCAATGGCGCCACTGTAAAGGATATCCATGGCATCGACAACCAGAGCGATGTCCGTCGCATTTTTGCCCGGGGCCGTCTGCCCGTGATGCCGTTGTTCGAGACCATAGTGTGGAGCTATTTCTTGCCATGCACGCATGGTTAGTAAACTCCAGTTTCCATACACGCGCCGAATACTGACATCTCCGAACTTTCCCGCTTCAGCGAGCAGGGACGGTATCAAGGCGGATGCGCTATTATCACCATCAATCAAGAGTGCTACCCGTGTACGTGACGGTTCCATAGGACAACTCCAACCTTTCAAAACAGCATGCAAGCGAGATATCTGGCTCCTGTTTATATTACTCCCAAAGAGGGGGAGCCGCAACTGCGCCGCTCCATGCCAGCATAGAGATGAGCCAACAGATGTCAGCCACGGTCATACGTGTGCAGCCATCTCTGGCCAAGTTGAACAAGAGGTGTGTTATGACGCAAGTCTTTTCAAGCCAAGCAACAGACGATCGTTAAAGGTGGACGGGTCATACAGGCCCTTCTCATCCAGGATCAAGGCGTGGGTAAGCGCACAGATTTCCAGCAGCTGATGCCAATCACTGGAGTTACGTGCCAGCCGAGAGACCTCCAGTCCCAAGACCAGCCCCACATGGGCCAGTCCCACCTCGGCCACGAGTCGTTGGAACCCAAGACGGTCAGCCGCCCAGGCACCCGAGTGACCCAGATCCTGGTCAATCACGACGATACGCTCCTCGGCCCACCCCAAGGCGCGGGCTCGCTCACGCAACGCATACTGGCGGGAGGTACTTTCCGTGTTCTCCATCACTTGTTGCAGCGTACTTTGGCGCACATACAAACATGCCAGACGGCTGAGATGATGAGCTGTCACGTGCTGAACCCTATCAGTGACGCACCTCTCGGTGAGTCTGTTGCTGCCTGAGGAACTGTGCGAGTTATTGCAAGTCTTTCCAACGTAGCACAGCTTTCCCACCAGCCACAACCACAAAAGGATCGGGCAGGGCGAGATTGGTCCAGGCCAAGGGCAGCGAGCGTACCTCGTGAGTCTCTTGATCGGGAAAGAAGACACGCTCTTCGCCCCAGGCAAAGCGCTGGGACAGCAGGGGAAAGGTGTGGCCATACAGAGGATGAAAGGGGTGGGTGATGGGAAAGCGTTGCTCACCATTTGGGTTATCACGTGTCGTTGACAGTTCGTTCAAACGGACCTGCGCCTCAACAGGTCCAGAAGCTCAAACTCGTCAAACGGCAAATGTTCGGTCAGGCCAAATTCGACCTCCTCCGCCAGCGTGTGCTGCACCGCGCATAACAGGTGGATCGAGCTAAGGCAAGTCCGCTCTCCCATCATCAAAAGTTCGGAAGGGCCCACCGGCTCCTGCCAGAATACTGATGAACGCGTCGGAAAGTTTCTCAAACGGGCTGTCTTTCACGGTTTTCTGCGAGATGTGTACCAGCTTGCGGATCGGGGAAAGCCGGGTCCAATTGGCGTATTTTCACGCCGATGGCTGCCAAGCTCGCGCTGAAAGTCGAAATGGGGTGTCAGATTCGTGGTAGATTTGTTCATGGATGATAGCCTTTCTCTTTCGCTTGTTGTAAATTGGATCGCCCTGGAAAGAGCATATTCATGGATTTCAAACATTTGGGAGAACTCATGAGCGATGATTGCCGCTTTCTTTTCTGCCGAAAGAAAGAGAGAGCAGGAGAAAAATCCATCACATGGAGGTGTCTGTATGCTTGAAGGTCTTTCGTGGTTGCGCAGCCACCGTGAAGCGTACTGTGTCACATTCGCGCAAGGATTGGATGAAGCAGAACTGTTGCGCCGCTTTGGCGGCGATCTTTCCCAGGCGCGGTCGATACGCTCTGACGATTGGGAAACCGTAGAAGAGTTGCAGTTGTTCGGCGAGGTTGTCCAGGTCGGCTGGTGCAATGGCTGGGCGTTTGCCTATGAAGACAATGGGTTCAGAGGGACATTCCTGGAGGTTTTGCGTTCGGTATCTGCCAGAACAGTAGCCGTATCGGTATTTCGTAACGTCAACGCAGTCACACGTTTCTGCTATGCAGAGGACGGAACGATTGTCGCTCATTTTGATCCGATCGATCCCCCATTTGAAGATGCTTCGCTGCGGGTTCAGGTCCTGCTGCACCAGGCGGGGATAACGCGGGAGGGAGTAGAGGAAGTCGACGAGGAGGATTCCTACGATTTTGTTGAGGGCATGTTTGCTCTCGCAGAGGCGGCGGGGGTGAGCCTTGATCGAGAATCCCTTGTCGAAAAGCCACTGCTCACCTCATTTATCAGAAATCCCCTGTCAGATTTCGTAGGCGATTTGCTGACCCGTGGTGGCAACGAACGGACTGCGAGCCGCTTGTTCGCTATTCTGGGTGACAAGTGGGGGGATGCGAGACGTTTGCTTCAGATCCTGAAGAGCGGACAGCAAAGGGAGCGTCAGCCTCATATCCAAGATCACAGACCGCTAATGGAACGCCTGCGCACAATAACAGATGGCGTGCTGAGAACACTGCTTTCTGTCCAGATTATCCCAGCACTGCTCAAAGCGCTTGATGGAAGCGATCAGGATCTGCGATCCGCGGCGATTGAAGTGTTGAAAGCCTTGATTTGCTTTGATCAAGCCAATGACGAGGAGGAAGCGCGGGAACGCCTGCTGGCTCTCGCAGATATCACGGAATCAGAAGTGGCCTGGCCTGCGGCGCTTGCTCTGGGAAACCTGGGAGATCAACGAGCGGTTGTGCCGTTATTACGTATTCTTGAGGGGTATTCGTCTCTGTATGCTGATTGGCAAAAGGCAGGAATGGTATATTCCCCCGCTGGTAAAGCAGTGCAGCTCCTGGGACAACTACGTGCCACCAGCGCGATAGAACCGCTGCTGAACCTGCTTGATCCCCAGGGAGGAGATATCGATTTTCAGCGGGCGCTGTACAAAGCACTTGCACAAATTGGCAATGTGCAGATTGTTGGCAGGTTGTTGCCATTGCTTCAGTCTCAACCTCAGAGCATGGGGGAATGTTCTGTTCAGCAAGCTTTGCTGGCTTCACTTGCCCAATTGGATGATCCAGGTATTGTTGAACCGCTGCTAAATCTGCTCAATCCGAGGCCCGAATCACTTGGGGCGTCTGATTTTCAACTTCATTTGCTCAAAGCTCTGGGAAACCTGGGGTATCAACGGGTGATCGAACCGCTAGCGCAGTTGCTGAATCCCGAGGCGCAGCATCTCAGGGAATGGTTTTTCCAGGAACACCTGGTCGAAACACTCAGGCAATTGGGAGATACGCGGGCAGAGTTACAGGCTGTGGAGCAGGCGGTACAGAACTGGCGCAAATCCGTACAATTCAAATCAACACTAACTTATAACCGTTCCATAGTTAGGAAGCAACAGGGAGACCAGAATATGCTATAGGAGAGTGGAGGTCATCGGAGGCGACCGTCGTGTGGAAGCCATTCCTCTCGCGCATATCGAAGCTCATATATATAAGTCATTCCTCATCATTGGCTGCACTCCTCAACCTCACTCCATGGCCCCAATCGTCAGCCCAGTCGCAAGGGTCTCCGACAAAAGGAAACATAGGGACCCTCACTATCTCTGAGGAAGAACGTTCGATACGAGATAAAAATCTCATCTTCTAGCATGTGGAAGGGAGCAAGTGCCCCCCCATAAAAAGTACGCCGGAAACGTGGTGCTCTCGCTCGCGGTCTGCAGCTGTATATACTCGGCGATGTCCATATTCCTCTCCTACAAAAATGCAAGTGTGCAGCTAAGTCTTCTAGCATGAAACCCTGCTCTCACTCCTTCTTCTCTTCAACTAGAAGAGTGCGTACCTGCCATGGCTCGAACGTCAGAAGAATGCTCCCATCTTGCCGATCCAGGAGAACCAGTCGATCCTCAATAATATTTGTTTCCCAGACGAGAGCAGCTTGAGGCAGACCATTCAATGTGACCTGCGCGCTTTGACCAGTGCTTTCGTACAGGCGAATAACGCGCCCGCTGTGGTCATGCGCTATCTTCATTCCACCAATCAGGATAGAGCTGCTTTGAGGTGTAAGCACTGGTTGCCATACAGGCTGCATGTTCGTGAAAGGCCGCTGATCATTCCTGACCTCGCGTGCCAGCAATGGTTGATTGAACCCTGTTGCCGCCTGTACAACATGTGCTGTCCGCCAGTTACCCGGATGCGGGAGAAAACTGTAGCAGAACTCGTGGGATCCAACATCGGAGTGACTATCCGGATCGTATGCACTGCGTAGCAGGGTCAGACGCAGGCGATTCCCCAATGCGTCATAGCCGTACTTGCTATCATTGAGCAACGCGATGCCATAGGTTGTGCCCCCAACATCAGCCCAGCGCAGGGCTGGAACTTCCTGTCCATCGGATGGTCGTTGCACCGCCGCGAAGGGGGTCTCAAACCATGCCTCGCACTCTGGCATGCGCGCGGTAAACGCCACTTTGAGATTGGGCGTGCCGACTTGCGCATTGCCAACCTCCTGCCAGTCGACAAATGTGCGGAAATCTACTCGCGCCAGATCGCGATAAAAGATGATGTGCTGCTTGATACGTGAGGACCGGAACTGGTGCTGCACCTCGATCACCAGGCGAGCCGGGCCGGTTTCGATAACCTTTGAAGTGGCTCCCTGCAACAGGCTGTGTTCCGTATGAACCTCATCAAAATGCCATGCCGACATTCCATGTGGAAGCTCTTCGACCACCTGGAGAACGTTGAGCGCGAGGTCAGCACGTGCAGAGTCCAGGTAATCCGAGCCTCTGCGCAGACCGTAACCAATGAGCTCGCGCTTGACGCGTTTGTCGAAAAAGGAAACCAGGATACCGCTGTTTCGGCGCAGGTAAAGGCGGAAAGGGGTGGTCTCGATTCTCAAATAGGGATGATCGGAAATGTCTTCGAGCGTCTCCTGGCGTGGGTCAACCGGCGCGAAACAAGGAGCCGCCTGGAGATCTGCTGGTAGAGCATCACCGCCATCAGCCTGTACTTGATACGTGACGGTCGCAAATGCAGGCACGCGCGCCACAAATCCCAGGCCATCACGTGTAGGCTGAGCTATCGTGCGATGCCCTGAATCGCTCACCAGCCACACCGGATGCTGACTGCGGAAGCCTGGCAGGGAAACCCAATCCTCACGCTCCCAGCCCAGCGGATTGGTAATCGCGATGCTGCCAGTAGGTCGTCCTTCGGCTAAGACGTGTAATGCCTGATCGATAACATTGTTCGCCGAGCTCTCCACCTCGGCAAAGTCAACGGCATTCTTTTCATACGACTCATGGATAGCCGAGCCGGCCAGGATATCATGGAATTGGTTAAATAGGATTTTGCGCCAGGCAAGGCGCAGTTCAGGCGTGTGATCCTGTCCAGTGAGTGCCGCAAGCGTATCAGCCGTGCACAGCAAATTTTCTCCAACCCGGTTGTAGCGCTTGGTGTCTGCATGGGTAGTGTAGCAGCCCTCAAAGATAGTGCTCGACTCGCCTTCGTGCACGGGCAGTGAGCGACCGGATGCCACAATGGATGTGGCATAGGCAGCCAGAGTACTGCATCGTGCTGTGGGCAGAAGTGGGCGCTGCTGTAAACGACGGAGCGTCTCCAGGTTATGACGTGAGGGCCCACCTCCATGATCTCCAACGCCATGAAAGTGCAAGCTGTGCGTATGCCCATGCTTGTAAGCATGGACAACGGCCTGAACAAGGAGGCCGGCACTGATCTCGCCATTATAAGAGGGTGTACTGAACGCCAGGAGCCGGGAACCATCCTGTCCTTGCCACCAGTAGGCCGGCCAGAAGTCATCTTGACCCGGGTTACAACGATGATGATAATACCACCTGGCACCCGCCGATGTTGCCAGTTGTGGCAGATTGCCAGCATGACCAAAGGTATCAGGCGCTAGAAATGTTGCAGGCTGCGTTCCTAACTCCTGGCGCGAAAAAAGCACACCTTGCAGCAGCTGTCTTACCATAGCTTCTCCCGAAGCCAGATTGGTATCGCCTTCCAGCCAGGTCATGGTGGTAGCTTCCCAACGTCCGCTGCGAATATGCTCCTGAACACGAGCAAACAGTTTCGGCTCCTGCTGGCGAATGATCTCGTACGTGGCAGGTTGGCTATGGGTAAAGGTCAGCTCTGGATAGTCATCCAGCAGTGCGAGGACACTTTTGAAGTCGCGCTTAATCACTTCAACTGTATCTGGCCATGTCCATAACCAGTTCATATCGATATGACTGTGTCCGATGACATGGACGAAAAACTCTGCCGCACGCTTTGCCAGGGAAGCTAGCTGCTCCTCCATGCCCTGGAACGCATCCTGCAAGGTATCTTCAGATGAGGAAATAAGCTCGTTCGGGACAAACGCGGCGGCGCGTTGGACAATGGAGCGTTCCTCCGCAGTGGTCGCCAGCATGTTGGCCAGCGTCAGTTGCGCCCATGCCACATCGAAGCGTTCAAAGCGTGCTCGCAGACGAGGCGTCGTAAAATAGAAGTGCATCCAGTTCCATGTAGAGACCTGGTTTTGTGGCACATGAAGGTAAGCCAACAATTCACCATTGTCGCCTTTTTGCAACTGTGGCAGCACACGCACAAGCGCAGGCCCTGCTGCCACAGGAGCATGTTCATCGGTGAAGATAGGTGTCCCGTTCCACGAGAGCTCCAGCGGATAAATGCTGAAAATAGTCAGTTCGAGCGCATCACCTGCGAGGGGGACCCCTGCCACAGTTGCCGGGAATGCCAGTTGACACCGGAGCATCACGTCCTGTCCAGGTGTTAATGCCAGACCTGCGAAAGGATCTCTCCCTTTCTGAGTGACAACCCCTGGGCCCGGGCCAGCAACCTTTTGCCACTGCATCATTGGCCAGGCATGATAGACCTGGTCAGCCGCCGAACGTAAACGTTGCGTCACACGAACTATATCCATGATGTGTTTCCTTTTGACTGCTTTCTTTGCCCGCACAACAGAGACATGGAGATAGATCTCTCATAGATAACTTTCGCTTCCTCTTCGGCTCCGGTACAGCCTGGACTATCACATATAATACGATATTTGTGAGCGCGATCATTATTGTCACGGGTACTATTTTATCTCTGGCCGTAGCCTTGCTGCTCAACAAGATCCGCGATCGCAGCAAAACCCTCTCCAGTCTCTATCAGTCAGCGATCTTTTTTCCCTTTTTCATTTCCATGATCATTGTCAGCGAATTTGTCTTCGCCCTGCTCAATTACGATAATGGGACGATAAACCATCTGCTTGTCTCGTTGCACCTGTCCAAGGTCGACTGGTATGCCCGGCACGAAGGCCAATTTGATCGAATCTTTCACGCGTGGCGTGGTAGAATCTAGATACCAGAACGTCTATCAAACGCAGGGGAAAGTGCTCTATCCTTTATCTCATCAACGTTTGAGTGGTCGAAGGAAGAAAGTGTCCAAAGCATGACCAGCACCACTGTCAACTACGATCACCGCGCAGTGTCGATCAATGGGAAGCGGACTCTTTTGCTCAGTGGAGCGATCCACTATCCACGCAGTACGCCCGCCATGTGGCCGCAACTGATGCAACAGAGTCGTCAAGCAGGTCTCAATACCATCGAGACCTACGTGTTCTGGAACTTACATGAACGTCAACGGGGAGTATTTGACTTTTCCGAGCGCTTAGATCTCTTACGCTTCTGCCAGGTTGCGCAGGAACAGGGATTATATGTCATTCTGCGCGTGGGACCGTACATCTGTGCAGAGACCAATTACGGTGGCTTTCCGGCCTGGTTACGCGATGTTCCTGGCATACGCATGCGCACGTTCAATCAGCCCTTTATGCGAGAGATGGAGCGCTGGGTGCGGATGGTGACCGACTATCTCCGCCCTATGTTTGCGCCTCGCGGAGGTCCGATCATTCTCTTCCAATTGGAAAATGAGTATAACATGATTGCCAAAATCTATGGGGAAGACGGGCAGCGCTATTTACAATGGGTCTCAAAGCTGGCGCACGATCTGCACCTGGATATTCCTCCTTTCATGTGCCTGGGGGCTGCTGCTGGATGCCTGGAGACTATTAATGGCTTCTACGCCCACCTGTCGATCGATGAACATTTTACTCGTCATCCTGATAAGCCCGCCCTCTGGACCGAAACCTGGCTTGCCTGGTATGACACGTATGGCTATGCACATAAGACGCGTTCAAGCGAAGATTGCGCCTATGGAGTGGCACGTTTCATTGCCTCCGGTGGGACAGGCGTCAACTATTACATGTGGCACGGCGGTACAAACTTTGAGCGTTCAGCGATGTATTTACAGACTACGAGCTATGGTTTTGATGCAGCGCTCAACGAGTATGGCCATCCTACCACCAAATTCCATCACCTGGCACGTCTGAATGCCATTCTCAATGAGTATGCAGACCTCATTGTGACACACGAGCGGCCTGAAGCCATCTCCCTGGGAGAAGAGCAACACGCCTACGTCTATCAACAGAGTGGCAGGGAACTCATCTTCCTCTGCAATGATGCTTCACAAGAAGCCAACGTGACCTTCGCCAACCAGCAGATGGGTTTGCCTGCACATTCAGTCTTGCTGCTCAGTGGTGGTCGTGTGCTCATGAATACCGCTGAGATCAAGCCGGAGCATATCATCGAGCAGCATATAGAGGTACAGGCTAACCTGATCGCCCGGCTGCGTTGGTACGAAGAATCGCTTCCAGCACAATGGCCGGAACTTTTGAACGCTGCCCAGGTGGTCACAGATGCACCCGTAGAGCAACTGCGTTTGACGCAGGACAGGACTGATTACTGTTGGTACAGCACAAACATGCAGGTATCGGCCGAGCAGGCCGGACCAGGTGGATTAACATTACAGGGGGTTGCCGATGTGGCGCATATTTTTGTGAATGGAGACTTGCAAGCAACGTCACAACTGCCTCTGATTGAGGATCGTGGCGCCGTAGACGATGTTACAGCCGGCTTTACACAGTCATTCTCGCTTACCCTTACACCGGGAACACACACCCTTTCGATCCTGACCTGCGCGTTAGGCTTGATCAAAGGAGATTGGATGCTCGGGGGGCATAATATGGCAGAGGAGCGGAAGGGGTTCTGGGGACAGGCATTGTGGAACGCGGAGCGCATACCAGGACCGTGGTCGATATCGCCGGGTCTGGTAGGTGAACGTGGCACCCTCTTCGCGAACGGCGCAGCGCTGGTTCCCTGGCAGGAGAACTGGCAGGAAGCGGTAGGGCGCCCCTTACGTTGGTGGCAACTGCACTTTCCGCGTCCTCAAGTGGACCACCCACTCGTTGTGGATCTCTCAAGTATGCATAAAGGCATAGCGTGGCTCAATGGTCGATGTATCGGACGTTACTGGCTCACGCCGGGAACAAACGAGCTCCCTGACTGGCAAGTGCCTACTATTCGTTTGGAGCGCGTGGGAGAACCCTCACAACAATACTACAATGTACCGGCAGAATGGCTGCAGGACCAGAATACGCTCGTGCTCTTTGAGGAAATCGGCGGCGATCCCTCAAGCGTATCCCCTGGTTCGGTGGTGATGCAGCCTCTCTGAGCGATAGCCAGGAGATCAAGGATCTGGAAAGGGAGCACCGTATGCCTTGTACATTCAGATTGAACCGTTTATTTGGACCTGATGGTAAGTGTTTTGACGTGGCAATCGACCATGGTTTTTTCAATGAGGGCTCTTTCCTGGCTGGCATCGAAAATATCGGCCGGGCTATCGAAACCATTGTCGCGGCTAATCCTGACGCTATTCAGCTAAGCCCTGGTCAGGCTCCTCTCCTGCAAGCTATCCCAGGCAAGCAAAAGCCAGCACTGGTGCTTCGCGCTGATATTGCGAACGTCTATGCCCGCTCGCTTCCTCGTTTTCTTTTCTCACAGTTGATCCATGAACCGGTAGAGCAGGCATTGGCCCTGGATGCCGCCTGTATCGTTGTCAACTTGCTGCTTTTGCCCAATCAACCGGAACTCTATCATCAATGCGTGCAAAATGTTTGCCAGCTCAAGCCTCAGTGCGAACGTTATGGTATGCCATTGATGGTGGAGCCGCTGGTGATGCAGCCGAATGAGAAGGCAGGAGGCTATATGGTTGATGGTGATATCGCAAAGATCGTGCCCCTGGTTCGCCAGGCTGTTGAGTTGGGAGCGGATATCATCAAGGCCGATCCTTGCGACGATTTGGACGAGTATCATCGCGTTGTTGAGGCTGCATCTGGGAAACCGGTGCTGCCACGCGGTGGAGGGAAAACCTCGGATCGCGACATCATCTCGCGTACAGTGACGCTTATGCGAGCCGGAGCCTCTGGTATCGTCTATGGGCGCAACATTATACAACATAGCTCTCCGTTGCTGATGACGCGGGCATTGATGGCTATCGTTCACGAAAATGCCGATGTGGATAAGGCGCTCGCTATTGTACAAAACATTTAAAAAGAGGAAGGAATAGCGTTGTGTATAAGCAAGTAGTCCGCTTTGGAATTATTGGGTGTGGACTCATGGGGCGTGAGTTCGCAAGCGCAGCAGCACGCTGGTGCCATCTGCTTGATATGGATGTCCAACCGAAGATCGTTGCTGTGTGCGATGTCAACCCAAAGGCCACAGCATGGTTTGAGCAGGTTATTCCTGATGTGCGCCTCGTAACCAGTGACTATCGTGAACTGCTGGACGACAAAGAGATTGATGCTATTTATTGCGCGCTTCCTCACAATCTGCATGCTCAGGTCTATCGCGACATCATCCTGGCGGGCAAACATCTACTAGGAGAGAAACCCTTTGGGATAGATCTAATAGCAAATACGACCATTCTCCAGGCAATTGAGCAGCATCCCGATGTATTGGTACGCTGTTCTTCAGAGATACCTTTCTTTCCTGGTGCTTACTGCCTGGCTCAATGGATACGGGAGGAACGTTTTGGCACCATTATCGAAGTCGAGGCCGGTTTCTGGCATAGTAGCGATCTCAACCCGCGCAAGCCCATTAACTGGAAACGACGCAATGCAACGAATGGTGAGTATGGCTGTATGGGAGATCTGGGCATGCATGTGCTTCACATCCCCCTCCGTTTTGGCTGGAAACCGCGCAGTGTGTACGCGCGGTTAAGTAAGGTCGTGCGCGAACGTCCCGACCACGAGGGCCATATGATCCCTTGCGAAACCTGGGATAATGCCATGCTGGCCTGCGATGTTGTCGGCAAGGATCAGTCTTTTCCGATGATGCTTTCAACCAAGCGTATTGCCCCTGGGCACGTTAATACCTGGTTCCTACGCGTAATAGGTACGTCCCTCTCGGCCAAATTTAGCACAAAAAATCCGAAACAGCTGTGGTGGCTTCCTTATGCTCCCGGCGATGAGCAGACCTGGCGGTGCATAGACATGCCTTACCGGTCAGCCTATGCAAGCATTACCGGCGAAATCTTTGAATTTGGCTTCTCGGATTCCATTCTGCAGATGTGGGCCGCGTTCTGTGATGAACTGGTCCACCGGGCCGATATGAAGCAGCCGCTCCACTGCGTTACACCTGCTGAAACGCGGGAGAGTCATCTGATTTTCACCGCTGCATTAGCGTCCCATGAACAAGACCGGGCAATGTTGCTTGGCTAATCCAGGGAGGCAACTGTGATGCCTGATACTGATCCTGAAGTCATTGTTGCCGGGCATATCTGCCTGGATATTTTTCCTGTCTTTGACAAGCAAACCAGCGCAGGCGGGGTGATTAGTCCAGGAAAACTGGTCAAAGTCGGTCCCGCACTGATAGCCGTTGGGGGCTCGGTCGCAAATACAGGACTGACGCTCCATCGTCTGGGTATCACGACGCGACTGATGGGCAAAGTCGGAGACGACCTGTTTGGACAAGCCATTCAGGAGACTATCAAGAGCAATGATGGAATAGGAACATATGAGCGTCTCTCCAGACGCTCATATGTTCCTATTCCATCATTATCAGCCCTCCTGGTCGCGATCGCACGTTTCTCCACCACCCTGGCGTCAATGATACCTATAGCGCCGGGGATATTCCGCTGGAGCAGCTAAGCAGGAGTTCTCTGTTCCACTTTGGTTATCCACCACTCATGCGTGCAATTTACAGCGATGGCGGCGTTTCCTTTGCCAGATTGTTGAGCGCAATCAAAGAACGGGGAGTCACGACCTCACTGGATATGGCATTGCCCGATCCAGAATCGGAGGCTGGATCTGTTGATGGGCCGGTCTGGTTACAACGAGTTCTTCCCTCTGTCGATGTATTTGCCCCGAGCGAGGATGAAATCAAGTATATGCTTGGCTACAGCAGGGAGGAACCCCCACTCGATGGGAGTCAACTCGCAGAAATAGGGACACGCCTTCTCGATATGGGAGCAGCTATGGTTGTCCTCAAACTGGGTGAGCATGGATTATATTTGCGCACAACTGACGATGCCAGGCGCCTTCAGCTCATGGGGACACGTGTGTTCAAAGATTGGCGAAAGTGGCAACAGCGTGAATTATTAAGCCCCTGTTTTCGTGTTGAGGTTGCAGGGACCACAGGCGCTGGGGACTGTACTATTGCCGGTTTTTTAGCGGCCATTCTGCACGATATTGAACCGGAAGAGGCTTTACTCACTGCGGCTGCGGTCGGCGCATACAGTGTCGAGAGGGCCGACGCAACCAGTGGCGTTCCTTCCTGGGTAAATGTCCAACGACGCATACAAGCCGGTTGGCAACAATATATGCCGAACATCCCACTTCCTGGTTGGCAGCAAAACGTCCATAACGCCGTTTGGAGGGGGCCATATGATCGGCATAGATAAAAGCCGCACCAGAGCAAAAGCAAATACCAGGCAGGCGAGAGCGTCAAAACCCAGTTACTTCCGCATGCGTACTGTTTCGTGCCTGTAAGCGGACTTTGTATGCTGTTGTGCAATGGTGATAGGGGGAATGCTGCCGAGCAGTTGCTCAAGTGCGAGAAGTTGTTGATAGAGCTTGCCGTGGGGCGCAAGAAAGTGGATCAGCACCGGTGAGAGAGAATTCGATGCCCGTCGGTTCCGCTCGATTATTTATGTACCTTTCTATTATTAGAACATCTTTTCTTTCATCTCGATCTCTCCTCACTACATGCGCTCTCTTGTCTCTGAGTCTACATACATCCTCTTCAGTGATACCTGACTGATACGCCTTCTGTTTCCGAGTCCCTCTTCGCTGAGCTACGTCAGCCCGGTTGCTTCTACACAAGTGATGGGTTAGCCCGAATGTTTCGGGCTTCCACAAAAGCGGGTGAATCTCATGCTGCATCATGCGGATCGGGGCAGTCAGAATACGGCAGCCGACTACCGCGAGCTGCTGGCGAAGTCAGGCATCGTCGTGAATATGAAGGGCACCGTGAGTTGATCCTCTGGGACCTCCTCCTTGCAGAAAAGTCTTGGAAGTCAATACTGCTGTTTTGGTTTTTCCAGCTCGTGTTGCTCAAGTTCTGCTTGGAGCAGTTCCAGCATATGCTTTTTTGCCTGCAAGACTCCTGCTTTGCCAATCGCCTCGGTTTGACCTGCTTCTTCAAAAAACTTTTCTACAATGTTTCTTGCATCGCCCATCGTATCGTAGGGCCTTCTGCATCCACAGGTGTAACACATAGTTCTGATCTCCTTAAACTATACTCCTCGATTCGCGAGGATTACTCTGTTTTCCTACTCGATTTCGTAGCGTGTGGCAACTTCCGCCACTTTGCCGAGCAAACCGATTACCGGGCAATAGCGGGTGGCGGAAAGCTCAATGGCACGCGCTACCGCTTGAGGATCGATGTTGGCGCCTCTCACCCGGTAGAGGACGTCGAAGCGCGTGTAGACCCTCGGATGTTGATTTGCCCGGCTCCCCTGGACTTCGACACTGAGGCCTTTCACCTGCTGGCGTTTTTTCCGCAGGATCGAGAGGACATCCATGGCCGTGCAGCCGGCCATCGCCAACAGGATCAGGCGATGCGGCTGGGGGCCAGCGCCCACTCCACCTACATTTTCCTCGGCATCGAGATCAATGCGAACGCCGCCGATGTCCCCGGCAAAGTGCAGGCCATCCACGAGGGTCACGGAAGCCGATTCCAGTTCCTGATCGTTGTTGGCTATATCCATACGAGCCATCTCCTTATGCGCATTGCTGAGCGCAGGCGCTTATGCGCCTCGGGTTTCCTCAAAGAGGCGGATCCATGCTTCAAAATGGTGTGCAATGTGTGTGGCTGCCTCCTCTTTAGTGACGCGTTTGGCCTCAACATCGACAAGGGGCTGCCAGAAACTCGTTCGCCCGACCGCAAAACCGATGAACCCGGGAACGCTCGCCGCTGTCTTCAGCCAACGCACGACCCGGTCTCGCTCCGCACCGCGTCCCAGCACAATGAGACCGACGGTGTTCCGTCCACCCCGCCGGGCCATCTCCACCACCTCGACACACTCTTCCCGGCGATCAAGCCCTTCGACCTTCCAGACATCCGGCTCAACCCCAGCGTCCTGCAATGCCTGTATGGTCCGCAGCATCAAGCGTGGGCGTACCTGCAGGTCATAGGCGTTCTTGTCCCCCTCAACCTGGTCCAATTGCATAGCGGAGGCTGGCACCAACAGTTCGAACATGAATAGCGTCTCTGTCCGGTGCAGATAGTCGGATAAGCGTTTGAGCCGACCGACCTGGCGCTGGTTGAGAGCCACCTCTCCCTCAGGATTATAGCGCACGAGCACTTTGGCGAAGGTGGGGTGAAAGGCCTCGATGTGCTGTGCAAAGTCATCGCCATAGGCGAACTCGAACTCCTCCTGGCCGCTCTTCTCGACGGATACCACCGTAATATAGCCCTTGCTCACCGCATCACGCAGGATAGCGGAACCAAATTCCTCGTCAACCAGAATACCGACGCGATCTTTTGGAACCTGGTCCGCAATGGCCTGCTGAAAGCCTGCATAGATGACCTGCTTACTGTTGGCAACGCTGACCATCTGCTCCACATTGAGCGGTCCTTTCCAGCCGAAGAGCCCCGAGATGTAGGACGCGCGATGGTCGAACGGGAGGAGATAGAGCGGCCTCGTATATCCCTTGATCATGAGCATAGCTCCTTGCTTAACACCCCTCGTTACCGCTGAAGCGCCTTCCGCTTGCTTTCAATACACTGAAACAGCTGGCGGAAGGAATCGATGAATTTTTGCACTCCCTCATCCTGCAGCTGGCTGGTAACCTGCTCGTAGTCGATCCCGGCGGCCTCGAGCGCAGCAAGGACTGCCCGGGCCTGTGGGATGTCCTCTTCAACGGAGAGGCGCACTCTGCCATGATCGCGGAAGCTTTCCAGTGTTGTGAGTGGCATGGTATTCACGGTGTTGGGGCCGATCAGTTCCTCGACGTACAAGACATCGCGGTAGGACGGATTCTTCGTGCCCGTGCTGGCCCATAAGGGGCGTTGTACCCTTGCTCCATGTTGTCTGAGCGCCTCAAAGCGCGGAGTGCCGAACAGCCGTTTGAACTCCTGGTAGGCCAGGCGGGCATTGGCAATCGCTGCTTTCCCCTGGAGCGCTTTGAGCTTCTGCTGCTCGGCGCCCGCGCTGGTGGCTTTGATCTTGTCCCCAAGCAGTTTGTCGACGAGCACATCCACACGACTGACGAAGAAGCTGGCCACCGAGGCGATGCGGCTAATGTCTTTCCCTGCAGCAAGACGCTCTTCCAGGGCGCCGAGATAGGCCTGGGCCACCTGGCGATAGTTGTCCAGGGAGAACATCAGCGTAATGTTGATATTGATGCCCTCGGCGAGGGCCTGGCGAATGGCGGGAATCCCCGCCGGTGTCGAGGGGATCTTTACCATCAGGTTGGGTCGATCAATCATGAGCCAGAAGCGCCGTACCTCTGCGAGGGTCTTCTCGGTATCATAGGCCAGATAGGGCGACACTTCGATACTCACGAAGCCGTCCTGGCCGCCCGTGCGTTCATAGACAGGACGCAGCAGATCGGCCACGGTTTGCTCGTCGGTGATCGCCAGTGCTTCGTAGATCTCTTGAGCACTCGTTTCCTCAGGGATCAACTGCTGGATCTGCTCATCGTAGGTGGTGTCATGCGTAATCGAGTGCTCAAAAATGGTGGGATTGCCCGTGGCGCCGCTGAGGCCATCTTCATCGATCAGGCGTCCAAAGCGACCCGAGCGCAGGTCCCCCCGGTCGATGTCATCGAGCCAGATACTTTGCCTTAGTGTCTTGAGTTCCAGTAATGGATTGGTCATGTTGCTCCCTCCTTTGGATCTCTCATGCGGGGGACCGCAAGAGTCCCCACGCCTCACCGCTCCTCTGCTGCCTCCATGGATGGATAAAAAGCGCTACCGAATGCTCAGGTCAACGACATCTCGGTCGAACAACACATCACTCCTTCGTCGTTAGTGACCACCGACGCGCTTGACCTCCACCTGACCATTGCGTACACGGACATCGTAGCGCGGTGCGTTGACGGTGGCGGGACCGGTGAGCACGCGCCCATCGCGCATGCAGAAGCGCGAGCCGTGCCAGGGGCACTGGACAATATCACCGGTGATTGTTCCCTCATCCAGCGGGCCGCCGGCATGGGGGCACGTCGCCGAGATGGCGTAGAACTGCAAGCCCTGGCGCAGCAAGACGACCGGCACACCGGCAGCCGTCACCCGGTAGAGTGTGTTTTCCTCAACGCTCGCCAAGGGCAGCACAGCTTCGTAGTCTTCGCTGCCCGCCTCCCAGGCGGTATGGTTGACGCCGGTGCCTTTGGTGAAGACCATGTCACCGCCCAGGTAGGCGGCGTAGAAGACGCTTGCCAGGCCGACGAAGCCGAGAATGACGGCCGCGGTGCCATCCCCCGGACCAGCGAGGAGGCGCAAGATAAAGGAGACGAGGTAGAGGATCGTGGCGCACGCATTGAAGAGGGCGTGATTGAGGCCAACGCGTCGTTCAGCACCGTAGGTATCGCTCCAATCGGTCAGGCCGGTCACAATCGCACCAAAGGCTCCGAAGAGGCCTACGATCACAGTGACAAAGGCTCCATAGGCTGCCCAGGTGGGGTGAGCAATCAGCCAGATGACGTCGAAGACGGCGGTGAGCATCCAGGCCGTAACGGGCACATCGGTCATGACCGGGTGCAACGGATGGCCGAGCCAGGTCCCATTGAGCAGGCTCTTGAGGCGGCGCGGCGGTTTCCGCTGAGAGCCAACGATGACCCCTATCCAATGCTGCAACGTATCGCTCAGCCGCTCCATGAAGGGCTGAGGCGCGGGTGGAGGGGCAGGAGCCATTTCGGGCCGGGGAACCTGTACAGGCGTTTCGGACATAGCAACTTCTCCTTGTGTGCAAGAGGCGATGAGCCTGAGTTCTTCGTTATCTTCGCTGGCCCATCGCCAATGAGCAGGTCAGCTCTACATGAGTATTCCTCCCTATTTCTATAACATAATGCCGTAAGAAAGTCAAATAACCTCTTGAGTTTCTTGACGATAGAAGCGACTCTGTGGTAGACTGAGGAACACGATTGGAGGAGATGCATGTCACAAAGGAACCCACGCTTTTTCACGAATACACGTGGCAACATCGTCACCCTGTTACGCCGTGCCAGCCGAACGGTAGACGAGCTGGCCCAGGCACTTGACCTCACGGACAATGCCGTTCGCGCGCAACTGGCGGCCCTGGAGCGAGACGGGTTGGTCCAACAGAGCGGGAGCCGGAAGAGCAGCAGTAAACCCGCCTCCGTCTACACCCTGACAGCAGCAGCAGAGGACCTCTTTTCGAAAGCGTATGGCCCGGTATTGCGTCAGCTCCTGGAAGAGCTAACCGAGCGCATGGAAGCTTCGGAAGTGGAAGCGCTGCTGCGTTGACGGGCCGCCGTCTCGCGGCGCAGTGGCCTCTCCCGCGTGGAGAGCTGCATACGCGGGTCGAAGCGGCAGTCTCCGTCCTCAATGCACTCGGTGGCCTGATAGAACTCGAACGGCGTAACGGCACCTACCTCATCCAGGGGTATAGCTGTCCACTGGCGGCGGTGGTGCCAAGCCATCCGGAGGTCTGCTACCTGGCCGCCTCCCTGCTCACAGAGTTGGTGGGTGTGCCGGTCCAGGAATGCTGTAACGGGAGCGAGGCCACCCAGTGTTGCTTTGTTGTGGGGAGTACATAGCTCTTCTCAAAGGTAGACAGCGTCTGGCCGAAGGTGTTTGCCCTGGAGCGTTTTTTCTGCTACAACTACGAGAGAATGACAGATGTTTGTTTTCACTCACCCAACACGGCGGGGATTTGAGGAGGCTTCGTTCGCTCCTGGGGCAGGGGAGAGAACCAATGGAGCGTCATGACGGGATCAAAGCCGCGTGAAACGAAAGGGAAAGCAGATGCACGAACAGGGAAAGCAGCAGCATATTCCTGTGAAGGTCTACCGCACTGACGAGCGCTTGATGGTCGCAGCACCGATGGCGGGGCTGGAACCCGAGAACATTGTGGTCGAAGTTACTGACGAGGGTCGCCTGCTTCTCCACGGAGACCTGCGCGGCATGCTCAAAGAGGTCAAGGAACTCTTGCTGGATGAATGGAGCGTTGGGGTCTATCACCGCGAGTTGGCGCTTCCATTCCCGGTCAATGCCACGTGTGCCAATGTTACCTACGGCAATGGCGTGCTGATGGTAGCATTGCCGATCAGCCACCAGACGCTACCTGCGCGCCTCGTGCTCGAACGCATCACCCCGACCCACGGGGAGCGCAAAGGCAATGCCGGGCACCCTCCCGCATGCGTTCAACCATGAGGGCACGAACGCTTTCCGTCCCCGACAGCGCGGAAAAATCGGGAGGCAGCGCCCTGAAAGCGGGAAAAGCGCACCTGGAATCGGAGCCATCCCGAGCGGGGTGGTGAGTTCCAGCTATCTAAAGAAGGGAGATGCCCCAGGAAAAACCCTCCTATCCTGCTCTGTTGTTGCGAGAAGTCCGAAGGAGACGTCTTACGGTCTCGTGGGACACCCCGTAACCAGACGCAACCTGGCGAAGGGGTTCGTGGTGCTCAAGGACACTGTGCACCCCCTGCGGCCATTCCTGAGAGGGAGTGCCCCGGTTCGTTTGCTTTGGACCTGGACGCTCCTGTGTGGTGAGGAGAGGGGGCATACTGCCAAGCAATTGTTCGTGGGCGAGGAGTCTTTGATGGAGCTTGCCGTGAGGGTCGAGAAAGTGGATCAACACTGGTGAGAGCGAGGCCGATGCCCGTCGGTTCCGCTGAGATTATTTATGCATTTTTCCAGTATTAATAGAACCCTTGTTCTAATGCCTCGAGGTCTCCTCCTTGCCCGGTCCTCTTGTCTCTGCCTTCTCACACATGCTCTTCTGTGATGCAGTGCTGATTCCTCCTATGCATACTAACTCAGTAATAATGGGCCTTGGTATGACTACATTTGTTACTTCTAAAATTCCAGCTAAGTCTTACGCCTTTTCGAGAGCAAGCATACGCCCATGGAGCAGATAATGATTGATGGCTCGATCCAGGATACCATCCAAGTCTGGTAATACTGCGGAGCCCACCTCATACTATATTTTATATAGATGGACAGTTCGGCGTGACCAACCTACTTACCACCGCTACTGACAGAAGCAATGAAAGAGGGCGATGACTCACCAGCTTCATGCAAAAATATGAGGTATAATAACAGGCGAAGTTCAGCATTGCGTTCCTGGTGTCTACTGAAAGAGCATATTACACCTGTGTCACTTCTAGGGAGTTGGCGCTATAGAGAGGTCGGCAAAGCAGAGACCAATGTTCATCCTGCCTCCAGGGCAATCCGCTGCACCTGAGCGAGCAGCAACCAGCAATCTCCCCGCCTATCTCACCCCGCTGATCGGCCGTGAGCAGGAGGTGCAGGCGGTGTGCGCTTTGCTGAAGCGTCCAGGGGTGCGTCTACTGACGCTCACTGGCCCAGGTGGCGTCGGGAAGACCCGCCTGGGCGTGCAAATAGCGACTGAGGTGCTCGATGACTTTGTCGATGGGGTCTGCTTCATCTCTTTAGCTCCCATCAGCGACCCCGACCTTGTCATCCCTACCATTGCCAAGACGTTCGATCTCATAGTTGACAATGCGCCGCTCGAGAGTCTGAAAGCCTTCCTGCGAGCGCAGCAACTACTGCTGCTGCTCGACAACTTTGAGCAGGTAGTAGCAGCGGCACCTCTTGTGGTGGAACTGCTCGGCTCGTGTCCCGAGGTGAAGGCGCTGGTGACCAGCCGTATGGTGTTGCGCGTTCAGGGCGAATACGACTTCTCTGTGCAGCCGCTCCCGTTGCCCGACCTCACGCGGCTTCCGGGCATTGAGGGCTTACCAAGCTATGCGGCAGTGGCACTTTTCCTGCAACGCGCGCTAGCGATCAGGCCCGACTTTCAGTTGACCAGCACCAATGCACGGACGATTGCAGAGATCTGTACCCGTCTCGACGGGTTGCCCCTGGCCATCGAGCTGGCCGCAGCCCGCCTCAACCTGCTCTCGCCTCAGGCTCTGCTGGCACGACTGGAGCATCGACTGGCCATCCTGACGAGTAAGAGACGCGATGTACCTGCACGGCAGCAGACGCTGCGCGACACGCTTGAGTGGAGCTATAGCCTGCTCACTCCAGAGGAGCAGCGCCTGTTCCGCCGGCTCTCCGTCTTTGTGGGGGGCTGCCAACTTACGGCAGTGGAAGCCGTCTGCGCTGCGCCTGGCGACGTCTCAGCCAACGTCCTGGACGGGGTCGCTTCCCTGCTGGATAAGAGCCTGCTGCAACGGGCAGGACAGGAGGGTGCTGAGCCGCGCCTGATGATGCTGGAGACCATCCACGAGTATGGGCTGGAGGCGCTCTCAGCCAGCCGAGAGATGGAGGCAACCCAGCAGGCGCATGCTGGCTACTATCTCTCGCTGCTGGAGCAGGCGTTGCAGAACGCCGTGGGTGCAGAGGAGTGGCGGTGGCATGCTCGTCTAGAGCAGGAGTATGCTAACCTGCGGGCAGCTCTGCAGTGGTCGGTGGAACAAGGAGGGGTGACGAGTGTGGAAAATGTCTTGCGGTGGAGCCAGGCACTCTTTCGATTCTGGGAGGTGCGTGGGGGCGTGAGTGAAGGGCGTCGCTGGTTGGAGCGAGCGCTGGCTCGCAGTGGAGAGAGTGTCACACTAGTGCGGGCAAGAGGATTGTTCTCTGCTGGGGCGCTGGCTTTCACGCAAGATGACTTTGATCAGGCAGAGGCGCTGCTCAGGCAGAGCGAGCTGCTGTATCGGAAACTCGCAGACCCATCAGGCACCGGTGCGGCTCTTCATAAGTTAGGACAGGTCGCCATAGCACGAGGCAATTATCCCCTGGCGCGTTCTCTGACTGAAGAGGCTTTGGCACACTTCAGGGAGGCGGGTGACAAGTGGAGCCAGTTTGGCACACCCTTAATGCCTGAGAGCAGCGCACCGGGCGACAAATGGACGAGGTATTTTATCTGCTTAGCGCTTGATAACCTGGTACGTGTTAACATCGTACAAGGTGAGTATGCCGAGGCCCGCGCACTTGCAGAGGAATCCCTGGCACTCTCCAGGCCGATAGATGACCGCAGGAACATGGTGACCTCGCTCTTCCACCTGGCGCTTTTGACCTTTTCGGAAGGGGAGCAGACGGTAGCACACTCCCTGGTAGAGGAGAGTCTGACCATCTCGAGAGCGATCCATTTCAAGTGGGGTCTTGCCCTCTCGCTCGGCCTCCTGAGTCTGATGGCTCTCCAGCAGGGCGATGAGGCAGCCGCAGACGAACTGCTCAAAGAATCCTTGACGATGCGCAGGGAGGTGGGAGATCGCTTGAAGATTCGCTGGGGCCTCTACTGCCTGGGGTGGGTGGCCTTCGCGCGCTGGGACGATGCAGCGGCACGTCTTATGTACGAGAAGCTGCTCAAGGTCCTCAGGCGCTTGGACGACGGAGAACTCCTTGCCACTTGCCTGGAGGGATGGGGAAGGATACTAGCCTCGCAGGGAGCTGGAGAGAGACTGCAAGGCGATCCTGTTGCGGGCAAGCAAGCCTGGGAGGCTGCCACTCAGTCCACTCAGTGGGTAGTACGGCTCTGGGGCATGGCAGAAGCGTTCCGTGAAGGGAGCGGCATGCCTCTCCTTCCCAGGCAAAACCCCGCGTATGAGCATACAGTCACTGCCATACGCGCCCAACTTGGTGAAGAGGCGTTTGCAACACTCTGGTCGGAGGGAAGGTCCATGACGCCCGAACAAGCTCTCGCAGCACTTCACCAAGCAGAGATGCCACAGCAGGGTCTTGCAGCCAAGCCATCAGCACCCTACCCTGCTGGACTGACAGAACGTGAGGTCGAAGTACTGCGCTTAGTGGCACAGGGATTGACGATCGCTCAGATCGCAGAACAACTTATTATTAGTTTCCATACGGCTAATGCCCATGTGCGTTCCATTTACAACAAACTGGAAGTCACCTCACGCAGTGCCGCAACTCGTTATGCTCTTGAGCATCACCTCTCCTGAAGAGAAGATCTCCTCTACAAGTCAATCGAAACATCTTCCGAACTCCTACATAACTGTCCATCACATGAACATGCTATCCACTCTGTTTCCGGTCACGCATGACGAGAGGGCAAATAGCATGTTCATGTGATGCGTCTGCCGCGTCCATCACTTACACTGGAAGCAGAAGATTTCAGAGGTAACTCTAAGATCCTTGCAAAAATAGGCAATAGGGTTATGAATCGCCTTCCCAGGCTCGTTGAGTAGATGCGGGAGAGAGCAAAGACTGATGAAGAGATTTGCGCGAAATACCATTTATAGCCCCTTTTACCTGCTATCAAACAGACCGTACCGGGCAATTTTCTAGAACAGAAATGCGCTATTGCCTATTTTTGCAAGGATCTTAGAGTTACCTCATGAGGGTGAAAGAGGGTTTGGCAAAGCTTTCATGGCAATTTGGCAAACCTTCTTGGTAAAGCACAGGCGATGAGAGTATCAAGTTACAAATGAGAGGACATTTCCAAAGGCTAATCTACAAAATGGCCCTAATGCTGATGATCTTTGGCCCAGTTGTTAAGTCCCAAAAACACACAGGTCGTCGTTCAAATATCCTCGCAAGGAGAGCAAAAAATGGCAACAGAATCAATCTATCCGGCTACTGCGCTAATAAGTCGTACAGAATATATCACGCAACCGCGAGACTATCAGTTCGATAGCCTCCCTGAGATCGCCGCGGTACCTGCAGCTCTCACTATCCGTGGAAGTACCGCACATTTTACAGTCTCCTACGATAACAGCTTGGGAAGTGATGGCCAAACTCTCGCCGATGCGGTGCTTGGTGTATGTGAGGCAGACTACTCTACTCTTCAGGGATACTTTGGCGGTATCACTCCACCAAATCTTCCATTCAATGTCAATATCCTACCCGGAAATTTTGGTGCGTCACATGCTACTTGTCCAGCAACCACACTCTCAATCGGTGCCCAATCTGCTCCAGGGGTCGACATACCTTTCATACGCTCGCTAGTGATTGCGGAGGAAGATGAGGTATTTGAGGCAGCAACAGGACGAGGGTGGGACTGCGGGGCCAGTAATGGTGAGGGACTCTCACGCGTTCTTGCCAATGCGATGTATCCAGGGGCCGAACCATCTAACTTCGTGTCAGCTCCAGTCTGGCTCGATGGTGGTCGTCCTGATTTCGTGAACAACACGGATCCGACTGACCGGAACTATGTCTCCATCGGCTGCGCTGTCCTCTTTTTGAACTGGTTACGCTATCAACGACACTTCAGTTGGAATGAGATTATTCTCGCGGGTGCATCCACCCTTGCCCAGACCTACACAAACCTGACGGGCAGAAGTGACGCCTGGACCCGTTTTACAACACTGTTGCAGAACCACTTCCCTGCAGGCGTACCATCAGGTCTAACGACTGACAATCCTTTCCCGCTGCTAGACCCGGCATCGTGGGTCGGCACCCTCACGGTCTATGTGACGGACTTTCCGAACCAGGGTCCGACCGCCCGAATAGAGTATGTAAGCACCGATGGGCATGTGTGGGAGTTGTACTACGTAGCCTCCACCTCAACGTGGGGAGCAGCCGACCTGACTGCCCTCGCTGGTGGCGCATGACTGTCCTCACCGGCACAGCTGGTAGTATCACTTTCGCGTGGAGAGTGGCGTTGATCTTTTTGTGATTGATCAGGGGATGGTCGTTCAGTGGCCTGGGCTTCCAATAAGACCGGGCCGTGAGAAATGGCTCAAAGAGATCACGCCGACCCTCGCTACCTTTGGAGGAACGGCGGGCTTTTTAACAGAAGAAGCGCCTTCTTGCATGTGGCTCCTGGCACTGATGCCTATGTAGTCTCGCTCGACAATGCCATGGAGGGGTGGTGTCCGCAAGAGATGCAGTAAGGAGGGGGAACCAGGCAAAAGCATGGTGACAACATGATGGAAGCAAAAACACCTCGTATGTTCTCAAGAGCGTCATTGAATCATCCTCTTGCCACGCTCCTCTCTATGAGTCAGAGCGGCCAACCTTTCTGGCAAAGCACATACTCACGGGTTCCATGGGGGATATATGGTCGATCGATGAGTCCAGCTGCGCCGAGAAGCTACCGAGCCGATGCAGCCCAATACCCTCTCACAGGGCTCCTCAGCTACACCAGCAGCGCGATCTCTTGAAGCCCTCCGTCATCTGGCATGGCTCCTAGTCGGTGATGCTACCACATTAGATGAGCAAGAACGACGCACCCTCTCATTTCTGCGTCAACATCCTGAGGTGAATCGGGCGCATGACTGAGCGCAACGATTGCTCACGCTGGTCAAAAAACGAAGTGCCGACGTATTGGAAGGCTGGCTACTCCTTTGTAGTGAGAGTGGCATAGTTGAGGTCGCAATTTCGCTCGTGGTCTGCAAAAGGAATTCTCCGCTCTTCTAGCCGCCCTCACGCTTCCCTACAACAATGGACCGGTGGAAGGAGACATCACCAAGCTCAAACGCGATCTCGCGTTCCATGTATGGTCGAGGCAGTTTTCCCTTACTTCGTCAACGGCTTTTGAATGCTGCTTAGGGCTCATCCGCAAATAACTTCCAAAAGACGGGGAAATATGATAGAGTGAAGGAATGACGACCCAACAACAGTACGAGATCTTGCGGAACGAATTGAATGAACAGCAATGGCGCTTGTATCTGGGGACAGAAGCGCTCAAGATCGGCTCCGGTGGCATCAGTCAGGTAGCAGCGCTCTCGGGAGCGGATTGGAAAACGGTGCAGCGAGGGGTCAAAGAGCTGACGGGAGAGCGAGCCAGGGCGGAAGGAAGGATCCGCAAAGCCGGAGGCGGGAGGAAGAAGGCAGCGGTGACGGATGCGAGCTTGCAACGGGATCTGGAGGCGTTGTTGGAGCCCAAAGGGGATCCGATGAGCCTGATCAAATGGACGTCGCATTCCCTGACGCATCTGGTCAAGGCGCTCTCCCGAGCCTCGGCATCGCATCAAGAGGACGGCACTGGCCAACTTACTGCACGAGCAGGGCTATTCCCTCAAGGTCAACAAGAAAACGCTGGAAGGCACGTCTCATGCCGACCGCGATGAGCAGTTTGGGCATATCAATGCCCTGTGCCAGCAGTTCGAGCAGAAACAAGCGCCGGCGATCTCGGTGGACTGTAAGAAGAAAGAACTGCTGGGCACGTTCAAGAACCAGGGACGCGAATGGCAACCCAACGGGCACGAGACGCAGGTGAACGTCTACGACTACCGCTCGCTCGCCACAGGCCGTGCCATCCCGTATGGGATCTATGATCTGGTGCACAACCAGGGGTTCGTGAATGTGGGCATCGATCATGAGACGGCGGAGTTTGCGGTAGAGAGTATCAGGCGGTGGTGGAAGCACTGCGGCAAAGGGCTGTATCCGCAAGCGCATGAATTGCTCATCACCGCCGATGGGGGAGAAAGCCTCGGCGTGCGCAATACGTTGTGGAAGAAGGCCTTGCAGACGCTGGCCAATGAAGAACAGCTCACCATCACTGTGGCGCATTATCCGCCTGCCAAAAGCCTCTGGAACAAGATCGAGCACCGCCTCTTTTCTTTCATTTCCATCAATTGGCGGGCCAAACCGCTCACCTCTCTGGAAACGGTGATTGAATTGATCTCGCATACGACCACCGAGGAAGGATTGCAGGTCACTGCCATCAAGGACAGCCAGACGTATCCGACCGGCCTCACCGAAAGCTCCGCTGAACTCAAGGCCCTCAACCTCGTGCGCGATGCCTTTCATGGCGAGTGGAATTACACCATCACACCTCAAGACACGGTGTCACCCTAGTTCTAGGAAGTTATTTGCGGATGAGCCCTTAGCAGGTGCACAGGAAATGCGGAAGAGCAAAACTATTGTACAGTCTCTTTCCTGGTTACGCTCGACCACAACGTCATTTTTATGCAGCAACATATAATACAAGTATGTACGTCTTTAGCGGTCCAAAATGGCTTTTCCAGGAAGGAATCCTTGCCTTATCCCATTCATACACCCAGCCATAGTCTCTAATAGCTTCAAGCTCCCTCTTGCTTACTGTTTCAGCCACGATTGCTTTGGGGACATCGTGTGTCTGACTGATCTTGGAAGGAACGGCTTGCGCCGAAGTCTTCGTACAAGAACCAGCTACCCCCCATACGTGGCGCGAACTCCGGGCTGGCTGTGATCGCCTGGTCACGGTGAGCCGCCTCTTCTCGTCGTTGGCGCTATTGTTCCTATCCAGCAGGACTCATAAACAGCTCTACCTATTGGGCGTTTCCACTCTTCCGCTACCTTTATTCATGATTTCTGCTGTATAATTGAGTTTATGCAGCAACTCAGATATAGTCATGTCAGCAATAGTCACCGGCTTTATGGAGCATCGAGAGAGTATCATGAGCAACAAACAGGGGAGCAGAGGATGAGTACACACGGGAACGAACCAGGTGGCATACACGCCCGGCGCATTGAAGCAGAAAACGTCGTTGCTGGGGTCCAGATCCAGGGAGGAGATGCCCAAACTGCCTCTTCCCTTATTCAACTGGCTCAGTCCATCCGACGGGGAGAGATTTGCGCCGAAGAGATCAAGGCGCGCAACCTGGTCAGTGGCTTGCAGTATATCGCCGACCCTGCGCAAGCCGCTGTGGAAGACCTCCGCCACGAGCTGCTCGCCTTGCGCACCCAACTGGAACAGGCGATTGCTTCACAGGAGTTCTCTGATCCAGGAGATGCCCAGGATGCGCAAGACAGCCTGGCAACGGCTGAAACCGAACTGACGAAGTCCCAACCCAACGGGAACCGCGTACTGCGCAAGCTGGATGAGTTCAGCCAGATTATCACGCGCACTGCTGAGACGGCGGATGCCGCTGGCAAACTCGGCGCGCTGGTCATTCGGCTCGCTCCCCTTGCTGCCACACTTTGGCAAGTCGCACAGCATCTCTTTGGAGGCTAATATGAGCGAACAGGAGAAGCAATCCGCAGAGGCTCGTGACATGTCTGAAGAAAGAGGCCAGGAGAGCCGCTTTCTACCAGGAGCACGCCTTGAGGCGAGGGATATCACTGCCACTTATGTCGTCTCAGGTGTCCTCGAGCAACATATCCACCTGCCAGCTCAAAAATATGCGCCTCCCCTGCATCGTCCAAGACGGGCCGAATATTTTCAGGATCGCGCGCGTGAACAAGCCTGGCTCCTGGCTCACCTGCACTCAGGGCGCATCGTCACGATCTGTGGTCCTGGAGGTATGGGCAAAACGGCGCTGGTCGCCGAGGTTCTCTGGATGCTTGCTCCCGGTGATAGCCCGCCTGCGGACTTCCCGGATGGCATCGTCTTCCACAGCTTCTATGGGCAACCCGAAGCAATGGTAGCGTTGGAGCAACTGGCGCGCACCTTTGGAGAGGACCCGCTGCCGACCCCGAGGCAGGCGGCCCAGCGGGCGCTCAGCGGCAAGCAGTTCTTGCTCGTATTGGACGGAGCGGAAGAAGCCGAGAACCTGGAGCAAGTACTCTCGGTCTGTGCCAGTTGTGCCGTGCTGGTGACGAGCCGCCGCCGCAGCGATGCCGCCGACCCTGCCTTGTTGCTTGATTTGCAACGCTTGCCGCCGGATGAAGCTGTAGCGGTGGTCAAGGCCTGGCAAGCGCAGCGTCAGGCTGATACGCCGGCGATCGAGCGCATCGTTCAGTTGGTGGGAGGCCTGCCGCTGGCCTTGCGCCTGGTTGGAGGAAGATGTGTGGCAGGCGCTGGATCAGGGCAGCACCAGCCACAAGAGCGTGCCCACCTTGTTAGGACGCAGTGTAGCACGCTTGTCAGCCGATGCCCAGTCGGTGCTAGGCGTGATCGGCCTGTTCGCCCTGGCCCCCTTTGAGCGCGAAGTAGTCACCAACGTTGTGCAAGTGGCTGCGCGAGCTGCCAGCCGGGCGCTGGGGGAATTAGTGGACTACGGCCTGCTAGTGCGCGTGGGGTCTTCCTATGAAGTGAGCCATCCGCTCATCCACAGCTATGCACGCCAGGTGAGGCTTTCAGGCCAGGAGGCAACGCGGCAAGCGGCCCTCGTCGCTCGCCTGGTCACGGTGCTGACCGAGCACTTTCCCGAGGTGGATCATCCCAACTGGGAGGCATGTGAGCGGCTGGTGCCCCATATTCAGGCCTGCGCTGCCCACCTGGAGCAGCAGAGTACCGCCCAGGTGGAAGCCGCTGCCCTCTTCGGCCAAGCGGGGCGGTACTTACGAGATCGCGCCCGGTACGAGCAAGCGGCCCTGCTCTATCAGCGGGCGCTGGCCATCCGCGAGCAGCAGTTGGGGCCAGATCACCCCGACACAGCGACCAGCCTGAACAACCTGGCGGAGCTCTACAAGAGCCAGGGCAAGTATATAGAGGCGGAGCCCCTCTACCAGCGGGCCATCGCCATCGATGAGAAAGCGTTAGGGCCCGAGCATCCCGGATTAGCTACTGATCTCAACAACCTGGCGGGGCTCTACTGGGCGCAGGGCAAGTATGCCGAGGCGGTGCCGCTCTACCAGCGGGCGCTGGCGATCTGTGAGCACGAGTTGGGGGCCAGCCATCCAACGACCAGGATCGTACGGCAGAACTACACCTTGCTCTTACAAGACTTCTCACCACGGAACGAGAAGAATTAAGGGATGGTTCACGACAGGGAGAACCATGGAGGCAGGGTTTGCGCGGATGCGCTGCGCTGGCGCAACTGCTGGTCGGTCGTCGGATAGCTAGGGCTGGCTCCGACCCGGGATGTACTCGTACACGCGACGCTGCTGGTCTTTCCGCTGCGAGAGCCAGACAAACTGGAGCCAGCTGGAGCGCCCGGCTGGGATGATTTCTTCCCCGTCAATAAGGAGGGCCGCCCATTCACATGCCTGTCCATAGTCCTTGATCGCTTCCAGCATCGCTAGCGCCTGCATGGGATTGGAAGAAGGAACGACTTGCGGCGAATTTTGGAACTGGCGCTGCTCCTGGCCGGAGGGCGTCTGGCTCGCCGGGGTGTCATGGTCGGGCGAAGAACAACCAACGATCCCCCCGATGTGCAGCGCTGGCTCTGTGATCGCCTGGTCGCTGTGGCCCGCCTCTTCGCGTAGCTGGTGGTAATGTTCCCACCCGGCTTCACTCATGAAGGCCTGTACCCATGGTGGAGGCTGCTCGCCGCAGTGCGCCGCACGTTCCATTGCTTCACGTGCCTCACTCGCCAATTGCCGCGCGATCTCGCGCATCACCTCTGGCTTCGCTTCTTCAGTGATTCGTACGGTAAGCTCCAGAGCGTCCCCGCCGTCCTGTTTGCCATCGGTGCGCCTGGCGCTGGCTCCAAAATCGACCCAGCCGTCTTCACGCAGTCCGACGCTCGCAGTCTGCTCCCCACGCCAGGAGGCGAGCCCCATACCGTTCTTTTCCGGCGGGAGGATAGCTGCTACCTTGTGCCGTTCGTTGTACCAGGCGGCTAATTGTGCCGGGGTAAACTGAAACCAGAGAAAGCGACCATATCGCTGCTGCCAGCGAGCATCGACCCCAGGTGCAAGCTGCATGAGGCTTTGCTCTTGCTCATCCTGCGCCTGGTGATCGTCGTTAGGCGAGCATGTGGGGCCTGGACATGGCCCAACCGCTCCAGATTCGGGGTACTCGGGTACAAGAGTGGCAGGAGTCTGAGAGGCGAGCAGGACACGCCCTGCACTCAGTCCATCGGTCGCGAGGATGTTTCCCTCGCCATCGGAGAGCGTGCACCAGGCGGCAAACCCTGGCTTGACATACTTGCCTGCCGGCAGCCGGACCTTGTGGTTCCCTGGGCCAGGCCAGGACTCCTTGATATGGCGTAATGAAGGCGCAAACTGCAAGACATGTTGCTTGGCCCAGGACGCCTTGACCAGGCCGTCATAGATGATCCAGAGATGCCCGCCGCCGGCGTGCTCACCCTCCTGGACTGGCGACGGCTCTAAGAGCGGTAGGTAGTCGCCATAGGGTAACAGTTGCGCTGCCTCGACCAGGTGTTGCCAGGCTTCGGGGGTATCGGCATCATAGCAGAGGGCGCGCGTCATGCCGTCAGAATGACGCAAGCACGCGCCTGTGGTTTTCCAGCCTAGCAAGTGGGCACGGGTATCGCGTTCAGTCAAGGGCCGGTGCACGTCAAAGTATTTCTTCGGGCCGCGAGCCGACATCTCAATATGCACCCACTCCGGGCCAGCAATATCTACCAGGAGCCTGGCCGCTGCTGCGAGCACAGCAGCCTGGGTGGAGCTTTGCGTCTGGGAAAGGTCACCGTTTTGCTCGTGAACCACTGTTTGATCGTCGTGGGAATCCATCGGATCGCCAGCTTCCCTCTGATCGGCATCATCCACAAGGGGGGTAGCTGGTTCTTGGCATACCGTCTCACCTGAAACGTCAAGCTGACCATCTAGATCATTGGTTCTAGTCGTTGTCAAGTTGACGTTTCTCTCGGAGTCCTGCGTCTCTGCTGAATCGCGCGTGTATTCATCTGGTGAATCGTCAAGATGACTTCCCTGGTTGACCAGACTGATTTTTTCTTCCAGCACACTCCCACAGTTCATACAGGTAATGGTAACTTTGCGTTGGAGCCGGTCACTGTGGCAATGGGGGCAGCGTTGACGTTCACCACCATGATTGCGGGGCTGTTCTACCTGATACTGCTGCGGGTGTGCCAGCAGTGGCGTCACGCCAATATAGAGGTTGGTGGTGTAGTCGTTGGTAGCGCTCTCCACCACGCGCTCACGCTTCTTGGTGAGAATGCCCAGTTGTTCGGCGCAATAGGTCAGGTTATCCAGAAACGTCTGTTTGGACTGTCCAACGCTTTTGCAGAGTTTCCAGGATTCGATCTGGACCAGGCCGTTTGCATCGGGCGTGGCTTGCTGATAGGCTTTGACGGCAGCACGCAGCGTGACCTTCTGGCTAGGGGACATGATGGACGCAGGCACAGCGAAGAGCCGGTCAATCCAACGTAGCTCCGTGCGCAGGGCGTTGTTTTCCTGCTCTAAAGCGTCTATACGAGCCTGGGCGCGTTGCAGGGCGGCGGCAAGCTTGAGGGCGTCCTCGTGCCCGAGCGCGTTAGTGGAGAGCGTCATCTCACTTCCCTCCTTGCTTGCGCGCTGCTTTCAGTGTGCGGCGGACCGTTTCATAGGAGACGCCGTAGCTGTTCGCGATCTGGCGGAGGGAATCGCCTCGCTCAGTGCGGCGCAGGACATCGGGCCACTGGTCGCGGGGAATAGCCCGACGCGGTATAGCAGGCCCAGGACGGCGTTGTTGTGGAGGGAGGACGGAGAGAGGCAGTATATCGGCGCTGCTTACGGTAGCAGTGCCTGAGCTTGTAGGTGATTGCAGCGACATCAATACCCCGGCCAGGGGTGAGCGATAACTGATGGTGCGTGGGGAGCGACCGACGGCTCGATGCCCGTCGGTTCCGGTCGGTTCCGCGATCATGCCCAAGACCCGATAGGAGTCTTGGGCATGTCTTGTTCCTCTCCCCTTGATCTCGGTTACGAAGGCTGTATGGCACATGCTCATGGGGGACCATGCTGGGGAAAAAGTCGCGCTTCTTGCTCAGCTGAGGCTGCCACTGGCAACAAGCTCGAATTACATCCCTCCCGACAAGAGAATCCTCCTCCCTGCTCCTTATGCACCTCATGCACTCCCATGTGCTCCTGGTGGAGGAACGGATGTCCCATGTAGCCAGTACAACCCCCTGGAGAAATTGAGGTATGGAACCGCCGAGCACAACAGCAGTCTCGCCGGGGCTTAACGCACGTGTATAGTCTCGAAGCGCGTGGTTGCCGTTCACAGCCAGGATCAAGTCGTAGCGCCGTCCATTTCGGCTGAAATCTTCTTGCGTGTAATCAATGACGTGGTCTGCCCCAATCGAGCGGGCCATGTCCACGTTCTGCGTGCTGCAGACGGCAGTCACTTCCGTCCCGAACGATCTGGCAAGCTGCACTGCAAATGACCCCACACCACCAGACGACCTCGTTAATCAGGACCTGTTGCCCAGGTTGAATCTGTCCTTTGTCGCGAAGACCCCGCAGAGCGGTGACCGCCGCTACCGGGACGGCGGCGGCGGCCTCAAACGAGAGACTGGCCGGTTTCAAGACCAGTTCGTTTTCATCAGCACACGCATACTCGGCAAACGCACCCTTGCATACCCCGAACACCTCATCCCCTGGCTGGAACTGCTTGACGGCTGCGCCAACGGCCTCCACCCGCCCGGCGATGTCGACTCCGAGGACCGTGTTGATGGCTTTGAGAAGCACACCGTCCATGAAGCGGCCCACCATCGATGTCGATGTGAAGCGCCGGAAATCAAGCGCGTTGGCCGATGCCGCCTGAACTTTTACCAGCACTTGATTGTCTTTAGGAACAGGTTTGGCGACCTCCCTGAGCTGAAGCACATCAG
>WNFM01004321.1_pt1 | contig 41117 bp, 41 predicted proteins | sample 5400271 | NCBI WGS metagenome assembly WNFM01 (sample SAMN13153352, study PRJNA577476) | soil metagenome | isolation source: 60 cm saprolite on Douglas fir-dominated hillslope | place: USA:California | collected 2013-09-17
GCCCCCGAAGCCAATCCCCCTTTCGGGCTGCTGCGCCGTGGCTTCGAGAAGCCCGACGAGGTGCCGCTGCCATTCCCGTTCTACGTGAAGCCGGTGAAGGCGGCCTTCTCGGTGCTCGCCCGCCGCGTCGAGTCCTTCGGGGATCTCTACCGCCACACGCGCTTCGGCTGGTTCGAGCGGCGCATCATCGAGCGCCTGGTCCAGCCGTTCGCGGACGTCATGCGGGCGCACTCGAGCTTCACCGAGGATCCGTTCAGCATGATCGCCGAGGGGGCCTTGCGCGGCCGCCAGGTGACCGCCAACGGCTATGCGCGCGACGGCCGCGTGACCATGCTCGGGACGGTGGATTCGCTCATGTACCCGGGAACCGACCAGTTCCAGCGCTTCCAGTATCCGTCGTCGCTGCCGGCCGCGGAGCTTGCGCGCGTCGACGAGCTCGCCGCGAGGGTGGTGTCCGGAATCGGGCTCGCCCACGGGATGTTCAACGTCGAGATGCGCCTCGATCCGGCGACGCAGGCCTTGTCGGTGATCGAGATTAACCCGCGTGCCGCGGGTCAGTTCTACGACCTGTTCGAGCGCGTGGACGGCTACAGCCTCTTCGATGCGCTGCTCGCGCTCGAGTGCGGCGAGGAGCCGGTGACGCGCAAGCGCGCCGGGCGCGAGCGGCACGCCGCGAGCTTCGTGCTGCGCGACCTCTCGGGCGAGGGGCTGTCGCGCTGGCCCTCGCGCGCCGAGATCGCCGGGCTGCAGCGCGCCAACGCGGACATCCACGCCATGGTCTACCGCAAGCGCGGCGCCGACCTCGCGCGCGAGATGAAATGGCTGGGCAGCTACCGCTACGGCGTATTCAACATTGGCGGCGCCACGCTCGAGGAGATGTTCGGGCGCTTCCGCCGGGTGTGCGCCCAGATCGACTTCCATCCGCGCGGCCACGTCGCGCCCGAGATCGACCTGCTGCTCGCGGATTCGCTCGGCGACGAGCTTGCCTAGCGCCCCGCCGGCTCGACCCACGCGGGGTCGAAACGCGGATTGACGAGCGCCATGAGCACGTGGTCGCGCCAGGCGCCATCGATGAAGAGGTAGTCTCGCGCCACGCCCTCGCGCGCGAAGCCGAGGCGCTCGAGCAGGCGGGCGCTGCGCGTGTTCTCCGGACGGTAGTTGGCCATGATGCGGTGCAGCCGCAGCTGGTCGAACACGTACTCGTTGGTCGCGCGCAGGGCCTCGGCCATCAGGCCCTGGCCCTCGCGGCCGCGCGCGATCTGGTAACCGAGGTGGCAGGCGAGGAACGGCCCGCGGACGATGTTGGTGTAGTTGCAGGTGCCCAGGATCGGGGCGTCGAGCCCGGGAGCGGGCGAGCGCGCCTGCAGCACGAAGCGCGCCGAGCGCCCGGCCTGGAACTCGTCGACCGCCACGCCGAGCCGCTCGCGCCAGAAGGCTTCGGAAAAGAACGCCGGGGTGGTCGGTGGCGACCAGCGATCGAGGTGGCCTTCGAAGTTTTCGGTGAGGAAGCGGGCGAGTGCCGCCTCCATGCCGGGGCGCACGAGGCGCACGGCGAGGCGTTCGGTGGCGAGCTCCGGCAGCGGGGCCGCCACGCGCTCGTCCTTCAGGCGGCGAAGACCCGCCATTGCTGTGGCCAGCCCTCCAGCGGCGTCTTCTTGAATCCGCTCTTCGCGAACTGGTGCCAGCGGCCGATGACGAAGGCGATGACCGCGTTGGCGTAGGCGTTGACCTCCCAGTCCGCGGGCAGCGAACCGTCGCTCACCGCCAGGCGCGCGCTCTGCCTCACGCTCGCTTCCAGCCGGTCGATGAGCTGGTTCACGCGCGCCTGCAGGCGCTCGTCCTCGTTCACCAGGGCATCGCCGATGAGGACACGCGTCATGCCCGGATTCTTCTGCGCGAAGCCGAGCAGCGTCGCGATCGTGGACTCGACCTGCTTCAGCGCGTCCTTTTCCTCGACCTGGATCTTGTTCACCAGCGTGAACACGGTCTGCTCGATGAACTCGATCAGGCCTTCGAACATCTGCGCCTTGCTGGCGAAGTGGCGGTAGAGCGCGGCCTCCGAAACGTCGAGCCGCGCGGCGAGCAGCGCCGTGGTGACGCGCTCGCCCTTGGGGTTCTCGAGCATGGCGGCGAGGGTCTGCAGGATCTGCGACTTGCGCTCTCCGGTCTTCGCCATATTTCCCCCGTTGCCCTCCCGCCCGTCGCCGAGGATCGAGCCGGAGGCGAATGTTACCATTACGTTTTCCCGCACGTCTCGAGCGCGCAACCGAAGCGCGAGACCCATATGGCAGGACACAGCAAATGGGCGAACATCCAGCACCGCAAGGGTCGCCAGGATGCGAAGCGCGGCAAGATCTTCACCCGTCTCATCAAGGAAATCACCGTCGCGGCGCGCATGGGTGGCGCCGATCCCGGCATGAACCCGCGCCTGCGGCTCGCGATGGACAAGGCGACCGAGAGCAACATGCCGAAGGACAACATCGAGCGCGCCATCAAGCGCGGCACCGGCGGGCTCGACGGCGCCAATTACGAGCAGATCCGCTATGAAGGCTACGGCGTGAACGGCGCCGCGGTCATCGTGGACACGCTCACCGACAACCGCACGCGCACCGTGGCGGAGGTGCGGCACGCGTTCTCGAAGTACGGCGGCAACCTCGGCGCGACGGGATCGGTGGCATTCCTCTTCAAGCATTGCGGGCAGCTCGTGTTCGCGCCCGGGACCGACGAGGGCAAGCTCATGGAGGCGGCGCTCGAGGCGGGCGCCGAGGACGTCGTCGCGAACGACGACGGCTCGCTCGAGGTGGTCACCGGCCCCTACGAGTTCGCGCAGGTGAAGGGCCGGCTCGAGAAGGCGGGCCTCAAGGCCGAGCTCGCCGAAGTGACCATGAAGCCCGCGAACGAGACCGAGATGTCGGGTGAGGAAGCGGCACGAATGCACAAGCTCCTCGATGCGCTCGAGTCCCTCGACGACGTCCAGGACGTGTTCACGACGGCCGTCATGGCCGGCGGCGAGTGACGCTGGCCGCGCGCGCCGATGCGTGCCCGCGCGCGAGGACGTCCTAGCGATGCCGGCGATCCGCATTCTCGGCATCGATCCCGGCCTGGGCTGCACCGGCTACGGCGTGCTCGAGAAGGACCGCTCGGCCCTCTGCTATGTGGCGAGCGGGCGCATCCGCTCGGACGAATCCGCCCCGCTCGCGGCGCGCCTGGCGACGATTCTCGAGGGGCTCACCGAGGTGATCGAAAGCTTCCACCCGCTCGAAGTCGCGGTCGAGAAGGTGTTCGTCAACGTCAATCCGCACTCGACCCTGCTCCTCGGGCAGGCTCGCGGCGCGGCGATCTGCGCGGCGGTGCTCGCGCACCTTCCGGTCGCGGAGTACACGGCGCTGCAGGTGAAGCAGGCGGTGGTCGGCAAGGGGCACGCGCGCAAGGAGCAGGTGCAGGAAATGGTCAGGCGACTGCTGCGCCTGCCCGGCGCCCCGGGCGCGGACGCTGCCGACGCGCTCGCGTGCGCCATCTGCCACGCGCATGGAGGCATGGGCCTGGGAAGCCTGCCGACCCGCGGACGGCGTGTGCGCGCCGGGAGGATGACTTGAGCAAGGTGGCGCCATGATCGGCAGGATCCAGGGCGTCCTGGTCGAGAAGCATTTCCCGCACGTGGTCGTCTCGTGCAATGGCCTGGGCTACGAGATCGACGTTCCGATGAGCACCTTCTATCCGCTGCCGCGCACCGGGGAGGAGGTGACGCTGCTCACCCACCTCGTGGTCCGCGAGGACGCGCACCTGCTCTTCGGCTTCCTCACCGCCGGGGAACGCGCCGCGTTCCGCCAGCTCCTCAAGATCAGCGGCGTCGGCCCGAAGGTGGCGCTGTCGGTGCTCTCCGGAATGTCGGTCGAGGACCTCTCCGCGGCGGTCGCCGCGCAGGACACGGGGCGGCTCACGCGCGTGCCCGGCATCGGCAAGAAGACCGCGGAGCGCCTGGTGCTCGAGCTGCGCGACAAGCTGCCGCAGGGGATGGTGGCGGCGCGCGCCGAGAGCTCCGGATCGGCTCCGAGCAGCGACGTCGTCAATGCGCTGCTGGGCCTTGGCTATAATGAACGCGAGGCGGCGGCGGCGGTGAAGCAGTTGCCGGCCGAGCTGCAGCTCGCCGATGCCATCCGCCAGGCCCTGAAGCAGCTCGCCAAATCGTGATCGAAGCCGACCGCCTCATTGCCGGTGCTCCGGCCTCGCCGCAGGAAGAGGGCGAGGAGCGCGCCCTTCGTCCCCGCCAGCTCGCCGAATACGTCGGCCAGGCGAAGATCCGCGAGCAGCTCGAGATCTTCATCACCGCCGCGCGCAATCGCAAGGAACCCCTCGATCACGCGCTGCTCTTCGGCCCGCCGGGACTGGGCAAGACCACGCTCGCGCACATCATCGCCCGCGAGATGGGCGTGAACCTGCGCCAGACTTCGGGCCCGGTGCTGGAGCGCGCCGGCGACCTGGCCGCGATTCTCACCAACCTCGAGCCCAACGACGTCCTCTTCATCGACGAGATCCACCGCCTGAGCCCGGTGGTCGAGGAGATCCTCTACCCGGCGCTCGAGGACTACCAGATCGACATCATGATCGGCGAGGGGCCGGGTGCGCGCTCGGTGAAGCTCGACCTGCCTCCCTTCACCCTCATCGGCGCCACCACGCGCGCCGGCATGCTCACCAATCCCTTGCGCGACCGCTTCGGTATCGTCGCGCGCCTCGAGTTCTACACGCCCGAGGAGCTGCAGCGCATCGTGCATCGCTCCTCGCGGCTGCTCGAAGTGCCGATCGACGCGGAAGGCGCGCTCGAGATCGCGCAGCGCTCGCGTGGCACGCCGCGCATCGCCAACCGGCTGCTCAGGCGCGTGCGCGACTTTGCGCAGGTGAAGGCGACGGGGCTCGTGACAAAGGCGGTCGCCGACACGGCGCTGCGCATGCTCGACGTGGACGCGATCGGCCTGGACCTCATGGACCGCAAGCTCCTCGGCGCCGTCATCGAGAAATTCGGCGGCGGCCCGGTGGGCGTCGAGAACCTCGCCGCCGCGATCGGCGAGGAGCGCGATACCATCGAGGACGTGCTCGAGCCATTCCTCATCCAGCAAGGCTACCTGCAACGCACCCAGCGCGGGCGCATCGCCACGCCGCTCGCCTACCGCCACCTGGGCCTGGCACAGGCGTCGGCCGCGCGCGACGGGGATTTGTTTCCATGAGCCGCATCGCCGTGAAGCCCGCCCTGCAGCCCGAGCTCTTCGTCTATTCGTTTCCGGTGCGCGTCTACTTCGAAAGCACGGACGCGGGCGGCGTCGTCTACCACGCCGAGTACCTCAAGTTCTTCGAGCGCGCACGCACCGAGTGGCTGCGCCATCTAGGCTTCGACCACCAGTCGCTTTCGCGCGACCACCGCATCGTGCTGATGGTGACTTCGATTGCGGTCGACTTCGTCAAGCCCGCGCGCCTCGACGACGCGCTCGCAGTGAGCGTGCGCCTCGAGTCGCTCGGCAAGGTGCGTTGCGCGTTCGCGCAGGAGATCCGGCGCGAAGACGAGGTGCTGGCGCGCGCCAAGGTGGGCGTCGCGAGCCTCGCCGCGGGCGGCCTCAAGCCGGCCGAGATGCCCGAGGCGCTGCGCCGCAAGATGGAGGCGTCCCTGTGACAGACCCAACCCCCGAGGCATCGCGGTGATCGTCAGCCACGACCTGGGCGTCCTCGCGATGATCCTCAACGCGAGCATCGTGGTGAAGTTCGTCATGGCGGTGCTGCTGTTCGCCTCGATGCTCTCCTGGTTCTACATCTTCATGAAGCTCTTCTCCATCGCGCGCGCGCGCCGCCAGGCCGACGCCTTCGAGCGCGAGTTCTGGAGCGGCTCCGACCTGGCGGGCCTCTACCAGCGCGCCTCGGGCGGGCGCTACGCCGCCACCGGCATGGAGCGCATCTTCGAAGCGGGCTTCAAGGAATTCCTCAAGCTCAAGGGACGCGGGAACGCCGACCTGTCGGCGCTCCTCGACGGCACGCGGCGCGCGATGAAGGCGACCTACCAGCGCGAGATGGACGCGCTCGAGTCGCACCTTTCCTTCCTCGCCACCGTGGGCTCGGTGAGCCCGTACATCGGCCTCTTCGGCACGGTGTGGGGGATCATGAATGCGTTCCGCGGCCTTTCCAACGTGGCGCAGGCCACGCTCGCGCAGGTCGCGCCGGGGATCGCCGAGGCGCTGGTGGCCACGGCGATGGGTCTCTTCGCGGCCATCCCCGCGGTGATCGCCTACAACCGCTTCAGCCACGACATCGACCGGCTCGCGAGCCGCTACGAGAGCTTCATGGAGGAGCTGCAGAACATCCTCCAGCGCCAGGCGCACCTCCCAGACCGCGACATGGCGGCGACGGGCGCGCACCGCGCCAAATGAAGCGCTCGCGGCGCGCGATGAGCGAGATCAACGTCGTGCCCTACATCGACGTGATGCTGGTGCTGCTCATCATCTTCATGGTGGCCGCGCCGCTGATCAACCCGGGGCAGATCGACCTTCCGCCGGTGACCCAGAAGCTCGATCCCGCGGTAGCCCCCCTCGAGGTGCGCGTGCGCCCGAACGGCGACCTCGCGGTGATCGACCGCAACCGCTCGCTCGACGAGCTGCGCGTGAAGCAGGCGCAACTCGTCGACATCGTGCGCGAGGCGCAGCGTGCCCATCCCGACCTGGCCGTGGTGATCGCCGGCGATCGCAACGTGCGCTACGAGGAAGTCCTCAACGTCCTCGACCTGCTGCAGAAGAGCCAGGTGAAGCGCGTTGGATTGCTGGCGCGCCCGGCGCAGTGAAGAGGGAAGCGGCGGACGCTCCCGCGCTGCAGAAGCCCCGCCAGCCAGGGCGGATCCGCGCGCTCTTCCTCGCGGTCACGGTCCACGCCGCCTTCTTCGCCCTCATCTTCTTCGGCGTGACCTGGCAAAGCAGTCCCACGCCCCCGCTCGAGGCGGAGCTGTGGGACAAGCTGCCGCAGTCGGTGGCCAAGGCCCCGCAGCCGCCACCGCCGCCGCCGGAGGAGCCCAAGCCGGAACCGCCGAAACCCGAGCCCGCAAAGCCCGAGCCGCCGCCTCCGGAGGAAAAGGCCACGCCGCCCAAACCCGACCCCGCGATCGTGCAGAAGCTCGAGCGCGAGAAGCGCGAGAAGGAAAAACGCGAGAAGCTCGAGAAGGCCGAGCGCGAAAAACGCGAGAAGCAGAAGACCGACGAGGCGCGCAAGAAGCGCGAGGACCAGAAGAAGCGCGAAGACGACGAGCGCGCGCGCGTCGAGGCGGAGAAGGCCCGCGCGGCCGCGGCGTCGGCACGCCAGTTGGAGACAGATCGCTACATTCGCGCCATTCAAGCTAAAATCAAGAGCAGGGCCAACGTTCCGGACACCGTCATCGGCAATCCCGAGGTGCAGGTGCGTATCCGGATCCTTCCCGGCGGAGAGGTGCTCGACATCGCGATCACGAAGCGCAGCGGCAATCCGACCTACGACAGCGCCATCGAGAGGGCCATTCGGAGCGCCCAGCCCCTGCCGGTGCCACCCGCCGATTCGGAACTTTTCCCCCAGTTCCGCGACCTTAATCTCAATATCAAGCACGACCGCTAGGCCACCGCGCCATCGTCCAACATGAAGCGATTATTCCTTTTGCTCGGGGCGCTCACGCTCACGTTCGCTGCGAGCGCCCAGCTCACCATCGACATCACTACCAGCGGCGGGCGACAGGTCCCGATCGCCGTCATGCCGATGGCCGGGGAGGCCTCGCAGCCCCAGTCGGTGAGCGAGGTGGTGAGCGCGGACCTGGTGCGCACCGGCCTCTTCAAGCTGGTCAACACCTCGGGCGTGACCCCGTTGCCGACCGAGCCTTCCGAGGTCAACTTCGCCGACTGGACTGCGCGCAGCGCGGAAGCGCTGGTGATCGGCAAGATCGAGCCCGGGAGCGACGGGCGCGTCGAGGTGCGCTTCCGGCTCTTCGACGTGCAGAAGCAGGGGCAGCTCGCGAGCTACTCCTATGTCGTGACGCCGGCGCAGCTGCGCGCCACGGCGCACCGCATCGCCGACCTGATCTACGAAAAGCTCACCGGCGACAAGGGGGTCTTCTCGACCAAGATCACCTATGTGGTGAAGCGCGGCACGCGCTACGAGCTGCAGGTGGCCGACGCCGACGGCTTCAACCCGCAATCGGTGCTCGCCTCCAACGAGCCGATCATGTCGCCCGCCTGGTCGCCCGACGGCAGCCGCCTCGCCTACGTGTCGTTCGACCAGAAGAAGCCCATCGTAGTGGTGCAGAATCTTGCGCAGGGGACCACGCGCGTGGTGGCGAACTATCGCGGCAACAACAGCGCCCCGGCGTGGTCGCCCGACAGCCGGCAACTCGCGGTGGCCCTGTCGAAGGACGGCCTCACGCAGATCTACCGCATACCCGCCGACGGCGGCGGGGTCGAGCGCCTCACGGAGTCGAGCGGCATCGACACCCAGCCGGCCTTCTCCCCCGACGGCCAGTGGATCGCCTTCACCTCCGACCGCGGCGGGTCGCCGCAGGTCTATCGCATGCCGGCGGCCGGCGGCGCGCCGCAGCGCCTGACTTTCGAGGGCACCTACAACGTGGGTCCGCGCTACAGCCCCGACGGCAAGAATCTCGCCTTCGTCCAGCGCGACGGCGGGCGCTACCGGATCGCCACCCTGGAGCTCGCCACCGGCCAGGTCCAGGCGCTGACCGACGGAAATCTCGACGATTCGCCGACGTTCGCGCCCAACGGTAAGATGATCCTTTACGAGGCCCAGGTCGGGGGCCGGGGGCAGCTTGCCGCGGTTTCCGGAGACGGGCGGGTGCGCCAGCGGCTCACTTCCGCCGCGGGCGACGTCCAGGACCCCGCCTGGGGGCCCATGCCCACGAATTGAAAGAGGGACGATCGATCCCGAGTCGCAACCTTGTTCCATCCGCCAGAAGGAGAACGATCATGAAGAAAGCAGCCCTGTACGTCGCCGTCGCGGTCCTTGGGGCCGCGTGCGCCAGCAAGGAGGTCCAGCAGCAGGCCCCTGCCGTGAGCGACCGCTCGACGCCGGTCGCGCCCGCCGCGAGCGCCGGCCGCTCGACGACCTCGCCGACCACCAGCCCGATGATCGCGGGCAATCCGCTGCGCGATCCGAGCAACATCCTCTCCAAGCGCAGCGTCTACTTCGACTTCGACTCGAACCAGGTCAAGGACGAGTACCAGGGCATGGTGCAGGCGCATTCGCGCTACATGACGAGCGACAAGCGCGACTCGCGCATCCGCATCGAAGGCAACTGCGACGAGCGTGGCAGCCGCGAGTACAACCTCGCCCTTGGCCAGCGTCGCGCGGAATCGGTGAAGAAGGTGATGACGGTGCTCGGCGTGGGCGACGCACGCATCGAGACCATCAGCTACGGCGAGGAGAAGCCCATGGCGCCGGGGCACGATGAGTCGTCGTGGCAGCAGAACCGCCGTGCCGACATCAAGTACACGGGCGAATAGGGTCGCAGTCGCCGCGCTGCTGCTGGCGGCGGCGATTCCCGCGCGAGCGGGCCTCTTCGATGACGACGAGGCCCGCCGGCGCATCGACGGCCTGCGCCAGGAGCTGAGTCAGCAGGGCAAGGACAACGAGGCGCGCATCGCCCGCCTCGAGGAAAGCATCCGCAACATCGGCGTGGTCGAGCTGGTGCGCCAGCTCGACCAGCTCAATGCCGAGATCGCGCGCCTGCGCGGACAGCTCGAGGTTCTCTCCAACGAGAACCAGCAGATCCAGAAGCGCCAGCGCGATTTCTACCTCGACCTCGACTCGCGCCTCAAGCGCCTCGAGGGAGGCGGCCCGGCCGCCGCGACGCAATCGTCGCCGGACACCGGGGTCGCCGCGGGCGCGCAGCCGGCAAGGCCGTCGACCAAGGAGGACCAGGCGCGCGAGGCGAAGGCTTACGACGCCGCCTCGAACCTCTTCCGGCGCAACGACTTCCCCTCCGCGATCGACGCCTTCAGGGCCTTCGTGAAGGACTATCCCGCGAGCCCGTTGAGCGCCAACGCGGGCTACTGGATTGGCATCAGCTACGCCAACATGAAGGACTACCGCAGCGCGCTCGCGGCGCAGGAGGAGCTGCTGGGCAAGTACCCGCAATCGGCCAAGGCCCCCGACGCGCTGCTCGCCATCGCCGCCATCCAGGCGGAGAACGGCGACTCGGGAAGCGCGCGCAACACGCTCGAGGACATCATCGCGCGCTTCCCCTCATCGGAGGCGGCCGGCAAGGCGCGCACGCGCCTTGCGTCCCTGCGCCGCTAGGCGCCTCGCGGCCGTCCGGTGAAGCCGGCCGTCGTCCTGGTTTCCGGCGGGCTCGACTCGGCCACCGTCCTTGCCATGGCGGTTCGCGATGGCTGGAGCTGCCATGCGCTCACGGTCGACTACGGCCAGCGGCATCGCGCCGAGCTCGAAGCCGCGCAGCGTGTCGCGCGCGCCCTGGGCGCCGTCGAGCAGCGCACGGTTCGCGTGGACCTGGGCGTGTTCGGAGGCTCCGCGCTCACCGACCCGACGATCGCCGTGCCCACCGCGCCCAGCCCGGGCATTCCGGTCACGTACGTTCCCGCGCGCAACACGGTCTTCCTCGCACTGGCGCTCGCGCACGCCGAGGTCACGCAGTCGCAGGCGATCTTCACCGGCGCCAACGCGATCGACTACTCGGGCTATCCTGATTGCCGCCCGGAATTCCTCGAGGCCTTCGAGCGCCTCGCCAACCTCGCCACCAAGCGCGCGGTGGAAGGCGCGCCGCTCACGATCGAAGCGCCGATCGTGCGCCTCACCAAGGCGGAGATCGTGCGTCGCGGGCACGAGCTCGGCGTCGACTACTCGCTCACGGTCTCGTGTTACGAAGCCGACAGCGAGGGTCGCGCGTGCGGGCGCTGCGATGCATGCCGCTTCCGGCGCGAAGGCTTCGCCGCGGCGGGGATCGCCGATCCCACCCGCTATCGACGGTAAGATAGCGCCCCACCTTCCGAAAGAGCCTCGTGCAGGGCAGCACCTCGAATCTCGGCGCCCTGGTGGCCGCGGGCGGCTTCGTCCTCGCGTTCATCTTCGGCGCGGTCGCCAATCGAACCAACTTCTGCACCATGGGCGCCGTCTCCGACGTGGTGAACATGGGCAGCTGGGGACGCATGCGCATGTGGCTGCTCGCGATCGCGGTGGCGATCCTCGGCACGCACGCGCTGCAGCTCGGCGGGCAGATCGACCTCACGCGGTCGATCTACGTGCGCCCCAACGTCACCTGGCTGTCGTACATCCTCGGGGGTTTCCTCTTCGGCGTCGGCATGACGCTCGGCTCGGGCTGCGGCAGCAAGACGCTGGTGCGCCTGGGCGCCGGTAGCCTCAAGTCGCTCGTCGTCTTCTTCTTCCTTGGCATCGCGGCGTACATGACCCTCAAGGGACTGTTCGCGATCTGGCGAACGCGCTGGATCGATCCGGTGGCGACCGACCTCGCCGCCGTGCACGTGCCGCGCCAGGACTTGCCGACCCTGATCGCGACCTGGACGGGCGCGAGCCTGCCCGCGGTCGAAGGCCTTGTCGCGCTCGTCGTCGCCGGAGCGCTCCTCGCATTCGTCCTCAAGGATCGCGACTTTCGCGGCAGCTTCGACCATCTCCTCGGAGGCACGGTCGTGGGGCTGGTGATCGTCGGGGGCTGGTACGTCACGGGGCATCTTGGCTACGGCGAGAACCCGGATACGCTCGAGGACACGTATTTCGGCACCAACAGCCGCACCATCGAGTCGCTCTCGTTCACCGCCCCGGTGGGATACGTGCTCGAGCTGCTGATGCTCTGGAGCGACAAGTCGCTCACCGTCACTTTCGGCATCGCCGCGACGCTGGGCATCATCGCCGGCTCCTTCGCTTATGCGATGCTGTCGCGGACCTTCCGTTGGGAGGGATTCGCGGGCGCCGAGGACACGGCGAACCACGTCGTCGGGGGCCTGCTGATGGGTTTCGGCGGCGTTACGGCGCTCGGATGCACCATCGGGCAGGGGCTCACGGGGTTTTCGACGCTCGCGCTCGGCTCGATCCTGTCGTTCGCCGCCATCGTGGCCGGCGCCGCCCTCACCATGAAGGTCCAATACTGGAGGATGGCGAGCGAAACCTGATTTCGGTGCGTAATTGGTTTGACCCGATTTCGCGCCGGACGATATAATTTTCGTTTTTCCCCGAGGGGCGTTAGCTCAGCTGGTAGAGCAGCGGACTTTTAATCCGTTGGTCACTGGTTCGAATCCAGTACGCCCTACCACGAATCCCAGCGGTACCTGCCCAGGAAGCCGGCCCAATGCCGGCTTTTTGCCGTGCGGGGAATGGGAACGGTCAAAACGGTGTTCGGTCTATCACGCAGGCCGCCATGAAACCATCGCTCCTTGCCCTCAGCCTCGCCTTGTTCGCCGCCGGCTGCGCCATGTACGACGGGCGCGGGCTACGCGTAGGCGCCTCGAACGAAGGCGAAGTGCGCGGCGTGATGGGCGTCCCGGCGGTCGAGTTCGGCTCCGACGATGGCGGCAAGGACCTCGTCTATCCCCGTGGCCCGCTCGGCATCCAGACCTTCATCGCCCACGTTGGTCGCAACGGCACCCTCGAGGAGATCCGGCCTGTCCTCAAGGACGAGGTGTTCCGTCGCATCCGGCCCGGCCTCACGCAGGATGAGGTGCTGCGCATGATCGGTCCCCCAGGGGAAAAGATGCATTTCGCCATGAGCAACACGACCGCGTGGGACTATCGCTTCGTCGATACCTGGGGCTACACGGCCATCTTCTCGGCGGTGTTCGACGCACGGGGAATCCTCGTTTCGAAGTTCACCCAGCGCCTCGATAGAGACCGCAGCAGGGACTAGGGACGCTTGCGCTCCAGGCGCAGGATGCGGATCGGATAGGCGTTGCGGGCGTCGGCCGCATGGCGGGCGATTTCCGTTTCCTCCCATTCCCGCCGGTCGAAATCCGGGAAGAAAGTGTCCCCGGGGACGTCGGCCTCGACCTCGGTAAGGTGGATCACGTCGGCGACGGGCAGCGCTTCGCGAAAGATCGAAGTGCCGCCGATCACGCACGCTTCGCCGGCCGCGGCGGCAGCCTTCCAGGCCGCGTCGAGGGAGCCCACCACCATGCAGCCCGGAGCGGCATAGTCGCGGTTGCGGCTTACGACGATGTTCTCGCGACCGGGGAGCGCCCGCCCGATCGATTCGTGCGTGCGCCGTCCCATGATCACCGGATGCCCCAGCGTCACTCTCTTGAAGTGCGCGAGGTCCGCGGGAAGATGCCACGGCATCGCGTTGTCGCGGCCGATCACGCGATTGCGCGCCATGGCGACCACCAGCGAGCGCACCACCGCGCTCACACCGCGATCGGCGCGCGGATCGCCGGCGCCGGATCGTAGCCTTCGAGCGTGAAATCCTCGTAGCGGAAGTCGAAGAGATCCTTCACCGCCGGATTGAGCTTCATCACGGGGAGCTCACGCGGGCTACGCGCCAACTGCTCGTCGGCCTGTTCCAGGTGGTTCAGGTAAAGATGGGCGTCGCCCAGCGTGTGCACGAACTCCCCGGGCTTGAGTCCGGTGGCCTGCGCGACCATGAGCGTGAGCAGGGCATACGAGGCGATATTGAAGGGCACGCCGAGGAACATGTCGGCGCTGCGCTGGTACATCTGGCACGACAGGCGCCCTTCGGCGACGTAGAACTGGAAGAGCGCATGGCAGGGAGCGAGCGCCATGCGCGGGATGTCGGCGACGTTCCATGCCGAGACCACGAGGCGGCGCGACCCGGGGTCCCTGGAAATCTGCGCGACCACCTCCGCGAGCTGGTCGATGTGCCTGCCGTCGGGCGCGGGCCACGATCGCCACTGGTATCCGTAGACGGGGCCGAGCTCGCCGCTCGCATCCGCCCATTCGTCCCAGATGGTGACACCGTTGGCGCGCAGGTAAGCGACGTTGGTGCTGCCCTGCAGGAACCAGAGCAGCTCGTGGATCACGCTCTTCAGGTGGATCTTCTTGGTCGTGAGGAGCGGGAAGCGCTCGGCGAGGTCGAAGCGCATCTGGCACCCGAACACCGACAGCGTTCCCGTGCCGGTGCGGTCAATCTTGCGCACGCCATGGTCGCGGACGTGGCGCAGGAGGTCGAGATAGGTCTTCATTCGGCGGCCAGCCCCGAGTTTATCAAGCGCCGGCGCGCCCGACGGTGGCCAGCAGAGTCTGCATGCGGGCGCGGTAGGTGTGGTCGCGATGGGCACGCCGCTGCGCGCTCACGGCGGCCGCGCGCGCGCGCGCCGGGTCGGCGAGGGCGGCTTCGACCAGGGCCGGAATCTCGTCCAGGGCGCGGTAGCAGGCGATCTCTGCCGGCACCTCGAAGAGCTGCGGGATCTCGCGCTTCCAGTCGACGAGCTGGTAGGCGCCACAGCCCGCGGCCTCGAAGAGGCGCGGGTTGAGGCCGTGGTCGTGCTCCCCGAACCACGTGTGCAGGTTGAGGACCACGGCCGCGCTCGAGAACATCACCGCCATCTCGTCGGGCGAAAAAAAACCGTCGACGAGCGACGCTCGCAGCGCCGAGCCGGGCGCGAGCTTCTCCGACCACGGGCCGAAGATCCGGACGCGGAACCGGCCGACGAGCGCTTCCACCATCCGTTCGCGCAGCGCGCTCCAGTCGCCCGCGAAGCACACCTCGCTGCGGTAGCGCTCCTCGGGCGGGCGGGGACGGTGCACTCCCGGTGCGCAGGCCGTGGGCAGGAAATACGCGTGCGGGGCGCCTGCCTGCAGGTACTGGCTCGGACAAACACAGGAATTGGAAAAGACGAAGTCGTAGTACGGCGCCTTGCGCACCGAGCGCTGGAACTGGAACGGATCGTTGATCCACCAGCACGCGCTCGGCAGATCGCGGCCGCGCATCCACTGCAGCGATTCGCGCGAAACGTCGAAGCCGAAGAGGGTGAGGAACAGGTCGGGGCGAGCTTCCTCGATCGAGCGCCTCAGGCGGCGATTGACGGCCGCCTTTTCCTCGGCGCTTCGCCATGGCAGGCGCTCGCGCAGCTTGTCGAGCGGCGTCGGGGCGTAATCGAAAAGGGCCACGTCGTGGCCGAGCTCGCGCAGGGCCTCGGCGGCGAAGCGGCCCATCGGAACCGTTCGAAGGTGGCCTGGGACTGCGAGGACGATTCTCATGCCGGGGGAAGGTGCGCCGGGGTGCGCGCCGCGATTCTATCAAGCCCCCCGGCGGAGCCTGTTCAGTAGAATGGAGCCCTCCATGCGATCCATGCAGATCGACAAACCCGCGCTTCAGCGCTCCGGCACCGAGGCCCTGCGTCGCGGAGACGCGCGCCAGGCCCGCGAGGACTTCGAGCGCATCGTCGCGGCCGGGGTCGCCGATGCTTCGACGTGCCTTGGCCTGGCCGATGCCTGCCGCTCACTCGCGGACCGCGCGGCGACGCTCGCGGCCGTCGACCGCGCCCTCGCTCTCGAGCCGAACAACTGGCTGGCGCTGATCTACAAGGGCGACCACCTGGCCGCGGAGGGCGACAAGCGCTCGGCATCGACCTACTACATGCAGGCGCTCAACCTGGCGCCTCCTGCCGAGCAGCTGCCCGCCGCGACGCGCGGCGAGGTGCTGCGCGCGCGCGCCGCGTGCGACGTCTATGCCAGGCAGTTCGAGTCCTTTCTCCAGGAGCGCCTGGTTGCCAGCGGCTTTGCTGCTGGGCGATCGCCGCAGCGCTTCAGCCACGCGCTCGACCTGCTGTTCGGCCGGCGGCGCATCTACCTCCAGCAGCCGCGCTACTTCTACTACCCCGAGATGGCACAGGTGCAGTTCTTCGAGCGCGACGCCTTTCCCTGGCTCGAGCGGGTGGAAGCGGCGACCGCGCAGATCCGCGAGGAGCTGCTCGCCGTGCTCGAAGACGGGTCGGCTTTCACGCCCTACGTCGAATCGGATCCGCGCCGCCCGACCGACGACCAGCTGGGGATGCTCGACAACCCGGCATGGAGCGCGTTCTATCTCATCAAGAATGGCGAGGTGGTCGCCGCGAATGCCGCGCGCTGCCCGCGGACGATGGCGGCGATGGCCGAGGTCCCCCTGGCGCGCGTCGCCACGCGGTCGCCTTCCGTACTGTTCTCCCTCCTGCGTCCCGGCGCGCACATCCCGCCGCACAATGGCTTCGTCAACACGCGGCTCATCTGCCACCTGCCGCTCATCGCTCCCGGCCGGTGCACCTTCAGGGTCGGCAACGAGATGCGCGACTGGGTCGAGGGCCGGGCGTGGGTGTTCGACGACACCATCGAGCATGAGGCCTGGAACCGCAGCGATCGCACACGCGTGATCCTGCTGTTCGAGATCTGGCGCCCGGAGCTGAGCGACGAGGAGCGAAGGCTGGTGAGCGCGATGTTCGAGGCGATCGACGGGTACGGCGCGGCGCCCGCATGGGAAATTTGAGCCCCTCCCCGCCGCACGCGGGTGACAAGGCGGCCCTGCTCGCCGAAGGGCAACGGGCGTTCCGCAGCGACGATCTCGCCGCAGCGCGCGCCGCGTTCGAGCGGGTGGTGGAGCTCGACGGCAAGGATCCCCGGCAATGGATCCACCTCGCGCTGGCCTGCCAGGGACTGAAGGATGAAGCGGGGGAGGAAGCGGCGATCGCGAAGGCGCTCGCGCTCGATCCCCTGGAGCTGGTAGCGCTAATGCTCCGGGCGAGCCTCCTCGAGCGCCAGGGCCGGCGTCACGAGGCGGCGCGGGCCCACGGGGCGGTCGCGGTCGTCGCCGGTCCTCCCGAACGGCTGCATCCCGACCTGCGGCCAGCGGCGCTGCACGCTGGCCGCTTTCGCGACGCGTACAACCAAGAACTCGGCGCTTTCCTCGATCAACGGCTGGAGAGCGGCCTTGCCGCTTTCGCAGGCGAGGACCTGCGCCGCTTCCGGGACTCGGTCGACATCCTCGTCGGGCGCAAGAAGCGCTACGACTCGCACGCGGAAATCTATCACTACCCGCATCTCGCACCGATCGAGTTCTTCGATCGCGCCCCGTTTCCCTGGCTCGACGCGATCGAGGCCGAGACGGGCGCGATCCGCGACGAGTTCCTCGCCGTGCTCAAGGCTGACGAGGGATTCGAGCCCTACATCACCTATCCGGCGGGGGTGCCGCTCAACCAGTGGGTCGAGCTCAACCATTCGCCCCGCTGGAGTGCCTTCCACCTCTACCAGATGGGCTCGCTCGTCGAGGAAAATGCGGCCAAGTGCCCGACGACGATGGCCGCGCTCGCCCACGCACCGCAGCCCGATCAACCGGGACGCACGCCGGCCGCGATGTTTTCGTTACTGAAGCCCCGTACGCGCATACCGCCGCATACGGGCGTCACCAACGTCCGCCTCGTCACGCACCTGCCGCTTATCGTGCCCGGGGGTTGCGGCTTTCGCGTGGGCAACGAGACGCGCGAATGGGTCCCCGGCAAGGCCCTGGTCTTCGACGACACCATCGAGCACGAGGCCTGGAATGACAGCGATCAACTGCGAGTCGTCCTTATCTTCGATATCTGGCACCCCGGGCTCTCGGTCGCGGAGCGTTCGCTGATCACGGCTATGGGCCACGCATTGCGGGAATTCATGGGGGAAGCAGGGAGCGGCGGGCTCTAGGAGGCGGCCAGCGTCACAGCGACCGCAGGCATCCACGCGGGCTCTCGTCCGCGGCGACGCAAAAAAAACGGCGAGCCGAAGCTCGCCGTTTTCGTTTCCTGCCGATGCTACATCGTTACCACTTGACCACTATAGCGGCAAAGACCTTGCGACCCAGCGCGTCGTAGACCTGCGGGTAGGTGTTGCCGTTCCCGAAGCCCGCGCCGACCAGGGAGCTGATCGGCGGATCCTTGTCGAACACGTTGTTGACGCCGCCGCGCACCGTGATCTGCTTGCTGAACGCCCACGATGCCGCGATGTCGATGTAGTCGCGCTTGCCGAGCTCCTGGTCGTTCGCGTTGACCGTGGCGGCGTGCAGGAGGGGATTGCTGCTCAGGCCAGCGTGTTTCACCGAGTCGAAGTGCCGCCAGGTGACCGCGCCGTCGAGGTTCCACGGCGTGCTCCAGGTCGTGCGCAGCCGGTGACGCCACTCGGGGTTCGGCGTACCGCACGCGCCACCATAGAACTTGACGCAGTCGTACTCGCCCAGTCCCGGCCCGTTGTTGGTGATCAGCTCCTTCAGGTAGGTGCCCGCGAAGTTGAATCCCAGGCTGCCCCACGCCCCGATCGGATGCGTGTAGTTCACCGAGATGTCGTAACCCGAGGTCTTCAGGCCGCCGATGTTCTGGTTGTTCGCTTCGATGAAGCCGGTTGGCAGGAGCCAGAGGGTGCCGGCCGAATCGCGGTGGACGAGGTTGCACAGGGTCCCGTTCGTGAGGCACTGCGTCAGGGTCACGTTCGGGTCCAGGTTCGAGATCAGGTCGTCGATCTTGATGTGGAAGTAGTCGACCGTCGCGCTCAGGTTGCGCATCGGCTGGACGACCACGCCAATCGTTTGGGTCTTGGCCTTCTCCGGGTTCAGGGCGGCGTTGCCGCCGAAGAGCCCGTTGTACTGCCCGGCGGGGCTATCGTTGATGTGGCCGTACTGCGCCGAGGTGACGCCGGTGCGCGCGCACTGCGTCAGGGTGGCCGCAGGCGCGGCGTTCGCGCAAGGATCGCCGGCGTTGATGTTGAACAGCCCCAGCCCTGCCGGCGTGAACAGCTCGATCACGTTGGCCGCCCGGACCGCCACCTGGTAGCTGCCGCGGATCTTCACCATCCGGACCGGGGCGTATTCCGCGCCGAAGCCGTAGGTGTCGGTGCTGACGTTGGTGCTGTACTCGGACCGCCGGTAGCTCGCGTTCACGGCAAGCAGATCGGCCATCCGGGAGCCTTCCATGATCGGAACGCGCACCTCGCCGAAGATCTCCTTCACCGTGTACTGCCCGCCGACGCCGTGCGTGGGTCCGCCCTGGCCGGCGAGGTCGCCGGTGTCGAACTCGGTGTCCACATCGAGCAGGAGCTTTTCAACGCGCCGCTCGACGCCAGCCGCGACACCGACGCCGCTCTTGCTACCCGGCATTTTCAAGCCGTAGTTGCCGAGATCGCCCGCGAGGGTTGCACCCTGCACCGTCTGGTCCGTGTGACCCTTCTTCAAGCCGGGCGTCTGCAGGTACGCGAGTGCCGCGGGAGTGACGCCGCCGAGCCTGAAGATGTTGTACGGCACGCAAGCCGGATCATCCCCGGAGACCGCGGAGCGGCAGGCCGCCGCGCCGGTGGCGGGGTCAGTGACCACGTCCAGCGCGCGCTGCGCCCGCACCACCGAGAAGTCGTTGCGGTAGATCTCCTGGTAAATCACCTTGCCGCTCTGGGCATAGAGGTCGTAATCCCAGTTGTTGAAGACCTCGCCCTTCACCCCGCCCACGGCTCGGAACGACGTGTGACGGATGTCGTCCTGCCGGCCGCCGCCTTCGATGTTGCGGCGCAGAATGGCCACGTCACTGTGCGAGCTCGCCGCGGTGGTGAGTCCCAGGTCTGTCCGCCACGCGGCGCTGAGCATGGGGTTGTCGCCGTGGAGCGTGGCCAGGACGCCAAACAGGCCGCTGGGCGCGATCTGCGCCACGGTGTGGTCATCGTGGAAGCTCAAGTCCAGGTACGCGCGCATCTTCGAATTGATGTCGTAGTGCGTCGTAGCGTGCGCGGTGTAGCGATCCGACGGCCGCTGGTAGAAGTTGTACGGCGCGAAGTTGAACTGGTCCAACGATGCGGAGAAGGCGCGCGTGTTGCCGGCGGCATCGGCCACCGTGCGGCTCGAACCGGAGCCGCCATTCAGGATGAAGCGCCCCGGGTAGCTCGTCGAAGAGCCGCCGCAGGTGTAGGGGGTGGTCGCTCCCAGCGCGCATTCGCTGTAGTCGTACTCTTTCTGCAGGATGGGCTGTTCCTTCTTGTAGCCCCAGAACACCGTCGCGTTGCCCTTGCCGCCGGCGAAGTTTCCGCCGATCAGGAGGCTCGCATCGGTGCTCGCGCCGAGGTTGTTCTTGTCGCCCGGGACCTGGAACTGTGCGGGGTTGGTCGCCGCGCGCGTTGCGAGGACGCTCTGGATGCCCGACGGGTTGTTCTGGCTGTGGTAGTAGGAGCCGTAATCCACCTCGCCCTGCACGCCCTCGAAGTTGTCCTTGAGGATGAAGTTCACCACGCCCGCGACCGCGTCCGAGCCGTACACCGCGGAGGCGCCGCCCGTGAGGACCTCGACGCGCTCGATCAGCGGCGCCGGGATCTGGTTCAAGTCGGCCGCGTACGGGCCGTTCGGCGAGCCGGCAGGCATACGCTTGCCGTTCACCAGCACCAGGGTGCGGTTGCTGCCCAGGCCGCGCAGGTTGACGGTTGCCGTTCCCGACGAGCCATTCGAAATGCTGCTGCCCTGCGCTGCGAACACTTGTGGCAGGTTGTTGAGGAGGTTCTCGACGTTTCTCACGCCCTCGAACTTGATGTCCTCGGCCCCGATGACCGCGATGGGGCTGGTGCTTTCGATGTTGGGCGACGGGATGCGAGTACCCGTGACTTCGATCCGCTCGCCCTTCTCAGCCGTTTGAGCGAAGGCCATCGGCGCAGCCATCATCGCCAAGGCAATTTCCGTGGCGACAACGCACGACTTCTTCGCAAACGAAAGATTGTTATTTCTAGGATTCATTGATGAAACCCCCAGGTGGTGGAAATGATTTGGGAAAGCAAAGACTTGTGAAGGAGAGTAAGCCTTGGTTTTGTAATCCTTTTAGGCCGTTTTGACACGCTCGCGATAATAGCCACAGTCGTTTCACTTTTCCAACGATAAATTGTGGCTGTTGCATTAATGCAACACTACCGGTGGGGTCTTCCGGCGGGACGGTGAGGGCCGATCGGCCCCGGGCGTGGTTGTCACGCGCATTCGTGGCCAACTTTCGATCGAGATAGTGGCCGGCGGCGAACTGCTTGATTTGTAGCCGTTCGCGCCCGAATGCAATTGCGGAAGGGAGCGATCCCCGAGGGAAAACGCACCATTTCCCATTCCTGCAGCAGGCGATTTGTGCTACGATTTCAAGGTTTCAAAGTGGAGATGGGCGTTAGCGCCCATTTTTTGTTTGTGAGCCCGGTTGCGGACCGCGAACGGTGGTTTCTGGGGACCCTGGAGGGCCTCGGCTACGAGCTTGTCGACCTCGAGTCGTCACGTTCGGGGCTGCTGAGGGTCTTCATCGACTCCCCGAAGGGGATCACCGTGGACGACTGCGCGCGGGTAAGCCGGCATCTTTCCAACGCATTGGCGGTCGAGGGCATCGAGTACGAGCGGCTCGAGGTCTCGTCGCCGGGGCTCGACCGGCCGCTCAAGCGGCTGGACGACTACCGGCGTTTCGAGGGCCGCGAGGCGAGCGTGAAGCTCAAGCTGCCGCGCGATGGCCGGCGTCGCTTCGAAGGACGGTTGGCGGGGATCGAGGACGGCAGGATCGTCCTGGAGGTCGAGGGGCAGCGGCAGTTCCTGGCCTTCGAGGATATAGACCGGGCGCGCCTCGTGCCTGACGTGTGAAGGTTTGGAGGCTTAAGGGTCATGAGCAGGGATCTACTACTTCTGGTCGATGCGCTGTCGCGTGAAAAAAACGTCGCGAAGGACACCGTGTTCCTCGCGCTCGAGATGGCGCTCGCCTCCGCGACCAAGAAGCGCTTCAAGGACGAGGTCGACGTGCGCGTTGAAATCGACCGCGAGACGGGCGAATACCACGCTTTCCGCCGCTGGACGGTCGTGCTCGACGAGGAGCACGAGGAGCCGGCGCACCAGATCGCCATCACCGACGCGGTCGAGGAAAACCCCGAGGCCGTCCTGGGCGACGTCATCGAGGAGTCCCTCGAGCCCGAGACCTTCGGACGCATCGGTGCTCAGGCCGCGAAGCAGGTGATCCTGCAGAAGATCCGCGACGCCGAGCGCGAGCAGATCCTCAACGACTTCCTCGAGCGCGGCGAGTCGCTGGTGACGGGCACGGTCAAGCGCGCCGAGCGCGGCAACCTCATCGTCGAATCGGGCCGCGTCGAGGCGCTTTTGCCCCGCGACCAGCTGATCGCCAAGGAAAACCTGCGCGTGGGCGACCGGGTTCGCGCCTATATCGCCAAGATCGACCGCCAGGCGCGCGGCCCGCAGCTCATCCTCTCGCGCATCGCGCCCGAGTTCCTCGTCAAGCTCTTCGAGCTCGAGGTGCCGGAGATCGAGGAAGGTCTCCTCGAGATCAAGGCCGCGGCGCGTGACCCGGGACTGCGCGCCAAGATCGCAGTGAAATCCAACGACCCCCGCATTGACCCGGTGGGAACCTGCGTCGGCATGCGCGGCTCGCGCGTGCAGGCCGTGACGCAGGAGCTCGCGGGCGAGCGCGTCGACATCATCCTGTGGTCGCCCGAGCCCGCGCAATTCGTGATCAATGCGCTTGCTCCGGCGGACGTGAGCTCCATCGTCGTGGACGAAGAGCGCCACTCGATGGACGTGGTGGTGGAAGAAGACCAGCTCGCGCTCGCCATCGGCAAGGGCGGCCAGAACGTGCGCCTCGCCTCCGAGCTCACCGGGTGGCAGCTCAACATCATGACCACCGAGGAGCGCGAGAAGAAGAGCGAGCAGGAGACCTCGGTCGTGCGCCAGGTGTTCATCGACAAGCTCGACGTTGACGAGGAAGTCGCCGACATCCTCGTCCAGGAAGGCTTCACGTCGCTCGACGAAGTGGCCTACGTGCCGATCAACGAGATGCTCGAGATCGAGGCCTTCGACGAGGAGACGGTGAACGAGCTGCGGCGCCGGGCGAGGAACGCCCTTTTGACCGAAGCGATCAAGAGCGAGGAGACCGTCGAGCACGCCGCCGAGGACCTGCTCGGCATGGAAGGCATGGACAACCAGACCGCCCGCGTCCTCGCCTCGAAGGGCATCACCACCATGGACGCGCTCGCCGACCTCGACACCGAGGAGCTCACCGAGATGACCGGCATGGAGGCCGAGCGGGCGAGCAAGCTCATCATGACGGCGCGCGAGCCGTGGTTCAAGGAGCCGCAGGCGCAGGCCTGAAGGCGAGAAACGGAAACGAATGGCCAAGTCGAACGTCACCCAGTTTGCCGAGGAGCTCAAGCTCCCGGTCACCCTGTTGCTCGAGCAGCTTCAGGCCGCTGGCGTGAAGAAGAAAGCGGGCGAGGACGCGATCACCGAGCAGGACAAGACGCGCCTCCTCGACTACCTGCGCGAGATGCACGGCAACAAGGAAGAGAAGAAGAAGATCACGCTCACGCGCAAGCAGACGACCGAGATCAAGAAGGCCGACGCCACCGGCAAGGCGCGAACCATCCAGATCGAGGTTCGCAAGAAGCGCACCTTCATGAAGGTCGACAAGGTCGAGGCGGCGCCCGAGCCGGTCAAGCCCGCCCCGCCCGTGGCCCCGATCATCAACGAAATCGAGGCGCGCAAGCGCGAGGCGGAGGCCAAGCGCCAGGCCGAGCTCGCCGCGCGCCAGGCCGCCGACGCCGAATCGAAGACCAAGAAGGTCGCCAAGAAGAAGGAGGGCGAAGCGACGCCCGCCGCACCCGAAGCGCCGGTCGAGGGGGAAGCCCCGAAGAAGAAGCGCGTCATCCGCAAGAAGGAAGAGGAAGCCCCTCCGCAGGCCGCGCCCGTGCTGGTCGAGGTCAAGGCCGAGGCAGCGAAGCCTGAGGCCAAGGCGGGCGAGAGCGCGCCTGGCGCCGCGAGCGAAGGAACGTTGCACCGCCCGGTCCTCAAGCCCGGCGAGAAGGAAGCCAAGGCCAAGGCTCCGAAGCGCGCGCGGCCCGCTTCCGCGTGGGTGGACGACGTCGCCAAGCGTCGCACGATCAAGACGCGCGGCGACGCCTCGGGCGGCCGCGACGGATGGCGCTCGCGCGGCGCGCGCCATCGCGACGAAGAGGGCGCGACATCGTTCGCCGCGCCCGCCGAGCCCAAGGTGATCGAGGTGCTGGTCCCGGAGACAATTTCCGTAGGAGATCTCGCCCACAAGATGTCGGTGAAGGCGGCCGAGGTCATCAAGACCATGATGAAGATGGGCTCGATGGTGACCATCAACCAGGTGATCGACCAGGAGACCGCGATGATCGTGGTCTCGGAAATGGGGCACCAGGCGAAGCCGGCGAAGCTCGACGACCCCGAGTCGTTCCTCGTGCAGTCGGCGGCGAACGACGAGGCAATGGAGTCCCGGCCGCCGGTCGTGACGGTCATGGGCCACGTCGACCACGGCAAGACCTCGCTGCTCGATGCCATCCGCAAGGCGCGCGTGGCGGTGGGCGAGGCGGGCGGCATCACGCAGCACATCGGCGCCTATCACGTGCAGACGCCGCGCGGCGTGATCACGTTCCTCGATACCCCGGGCCACGAGGCCTTCACGGCCATGCGCGCGCGCGGCAGCCAGGTCACCGACATCGTGGTGCTGGTGGTCGCTGCCGACGACGGCGTCATGCCGCAGACGATCGAGGCCGTGAACCACGCCAAGGCGGCCAAGGTGCCGATCGTCGTGGCGGTCAACAAGATCGACAAGCCCGAGGCGAACCCGCAGCGCGTGAAGCAGGAGCTCCTCACGCAGGAAGTCGTGGCCGAGGAGTTCGGCGGCGACGTGCAATTCGTCGAGGTTTCGGCCAAGACGGGGCAGGGAATCGACAAGCTGCTCGAATCGATCCAGCTGCAAAGCGAGATGCTCGGGCTCAAGGCGCCGGTGAACGCGCCCGCCAAGGGCGTGGTCATCGAATCGCGCCTCGACAAGGGCCGCGGCCCGGTCGCCACGCTCCTGGTGCAGTCCGGAACGCTCAAGAAGGGCGACGTGGTCCTCGCCGGCGCGGTCTTCGGGCGGGTGCGCGCGATGAACGATGAGAATTCCAAGCCGGTGAGCGAGGCGGGGCCCTCCATCCCGGTGGAGATCCAGGGCTTGCAGGACGTGGCGCGCGCCGGCGACGACATCATCGTGCTCACCGACGAAAAGAAGGCGCGCGAGATCGCGCTCTTCCGCCAGGGCAAGTTCCGCGACGTGAAGCTTGCCAAGCAACAGGCGGCCAAGCTCGAGAACGTCTTCGATCAGCTCGCCGAGGGCGCCAAGACCCTCGCGCTCATCATCAAGGCCGACGTGCAGGGCTCCTACGAGGGCCTGGCGCATGCCCTCACCAAGCTTTCCACCGACGAGGTGAAGGTGAACATCGTCCACACCGGCGTGGGCGGGATCACCGAGTCGGACATCAACCTGGCGCTCGCCTCGAAGGCGGTGGTGATCGGTTTCAACACGCGCGCGGACGCCGCGGCGCGCAAGCTCGCCGAGAACTCCGGCGTCGATATCCGCTACTACAACATCATCTACGACGCGGTCGACGACGTGAAGGCCGCGATCAACGGCATGCTCGCGCCAGAGCGCAAGGAGGCGGTGGTCGGCACGGTCGAAGTGCGCAACGTCTTCAAGATTTCCAAGGTCGGCACGGTCGCCGGCTGCATGGTGACCGACGGTCTGGTGCGCCGCGGCTCTTCTGTGCGCGTCATCCGCGGCGGAGTGGTCGTGCACACCGGCGAGCTCGATTCGCTCAAGCGCTTCAAGGACGACGTGAAGGAAGTGAAAGCGGGTTTCGAGTGCGGACTCAGCGTCAAGAACTTCAACGACGTGCAGGTCGGGGACCAGCTCGAGGTCTTCGAGGTGGTCGAGGTCGCGCGCACCCTCGCTTGACGGCGTCATGAGCGCCCCGCGCCGCGCGCGCATCGCCGAACAGATCCAGCGCGAGCTCGCCGAGCTGATTCGCCTTGAGGTCCGCGACCCGCGCGTCGGCATGGTCACGCTCACCGGCGTCGAGATTTCGGGCGACCAATCGCACGCCAAGGTGTTCTTCACGGTCCTCGGCCCCGAATCCGCCGCTCGCGACGCGCAGGAAGGGCTGCAGCGCGCGGCCGGTTTCCTGCGCTCCGGAATCGCCCATCGCCTGAGCACGCGCTCCGTTCCCGAGCTGCACTTCACCTTCGACGAGTCGGTCGAGCGCGGCTCGCGCCTCGCGCGGCTCATCGAAGAGGCCGTCGCGCCGGCCCCGGCGCCGCGGCGCGCAAAGCGGACCCGTCGCTAGATGGGGCGGCGCGCATCCCCCGACGGCGTACTGCTGCTCGACAAGCCCGCCGGCATCACCTCGACCCGTGCCCTCGCCAAGGCGAAGCGCCTGCTCGGCTCGCTCAAGGGCGGGCATACAGGAACGCTAGACCCCTTCGCGACCGGGCTGCTGCCGCTGGTGTTCGGCGAGGCGACCAAGTTCTCGCGCTTCCTCATCGATGCGCGCAAATCCTACGAGGCGGTGCTGCGCCTGGGCGAGGAGACCGAGACCGGCGACACCGAGAGCGCCGTCAGCCGGCGCTGCGAATCGCGCCCCGAGCCCGCACGCATCGACGCGGTGCTCGAGGATTTTCGCGGCGGCCAGGGGCAGGTTCCGCCCATGCACTCCGCGGTGCGCATCGAGGGGCGACGCCTCTACGAATATGCCCGCGCCGGCCGCGAGATCCAACGCCCGGCCCGCCAGGTGGTGATCGACGAGCTGGTGCAGACCGGCCGCAACGGGGACGACCTGGCCATCTGCGTGACCTGCTCCAAGGGGACCTATATCCGGACGCTAGCGCAGGACATCGGGCGCGCGCTGGGCTGTGGGGCCCACCTTGTCGGGTTGAGGCGCACCGCGGTCGGTCCCTTCTTGCTCGCCGAGGCCGCGACTTTCGAAGACCTCGAACGCGAACCGGATGGCGCGGCGAAGCGCCTGCTGCCCACCGAGGTCCTGGTGGCGGGGCTGGCGCGCTTCGACGCCACGCCGCAGGAAACCGACGATTTCGTGCACGGCCGGCCGATCCGCTCGGCGGGCGAGGCGGAAGGGGGGGAATTGGCCGTTTTCGACCCCGGGGGACGTTTCCTCGGGGTGGGAATGCGCGCTACGCCGGGGTCCATCGCCCCGCGCCGCCTGATGGCCGAGACCGGCGCCGAGTCCCCTGATTTTTCTTGAGTTTGTGCCCCCTTCCCGGCTAAAATAGAAGGCTCAATCGAGACGACAGAGACGGGCTTTACCAGTCCAGGAGATTTGTTCAAATGGCCGTGACCACAGCAGACAAGGCGCGCATCGTTTCCCAGTACCAGCGCGCCAAGGGCGACTCGGGTTCGCCCGAAGTTCAGATCGCGCTCCTCACCGAGCGGATCAACATGCTCGCCGAGCATTTCAAGTCGCACGTCAAGGATTTCCATTCGCGCCGCGGGCTGCTCACCATGGTGAGCCAGCGCCGCAGCCTGCTCGACTACCTCAAGCGCAAGAACGTCGAGGCCTACCGCTCGCTGATCGAGCGCCTCGGCCTGCGCAAGTAGAGACGCCCGCCCGTAAATCCAATGCCCCGCGCAACCGCGTATGCCGGTAAGCGCGGGACCTTCGATTCACACGGCGCGGCCCCCGGCGACGCACACGCCGCACACTACAGGATGACACCGTGAAATCGATCAAGAAGACATTTCCCTTCGGGCGCCACCAGGTAACCCTCGAAACCGGCGAGATCGCCCGCCAGGCCGACGGCGCAGTGCTGGTCACCATGGACGACACCGTGGTGCTCGTCACCTGCGTCGGCCGCAAGGAGGCGAAACCCGGGCAGGACTTCTTCCCGCTCACCGTCGACTATCAGGAGAAGACCTACGCCGCGGGCCGCATCCCGGGCGGGTTCTTCAAGCGCGAGGGGCGTCCCTCCGAGAAGGAGATCCTCACCTCGCGGCTCATCGACCGGCCGCTGCGCCCGCTGTTTCCGCACGGCTTCTACAACGAGATCCAGGTGATCGCGACGGTGCTCTCGATCAACCCCGAGGTCGATTCCGACATCCCGGCGATGCTCGGCGCCTCGGCGGCGGTAACGCTCTCGGGCGTGCCCTTCGACGGCCCGATCGGCGCCGCGCGCGTGGGCTACATCGACGGCGAGTACGTGCTCAATCCCACCAAGAGCGAGCTCGAGGTCTCCAAGCTCAACCTCGTGGTCGCCGGCACCGAGCAGGCCGTGCTGATGGTGGAATCGGAGGCGGGCGAGCTTCCCGAGGAAGTGATGCTGGGCGCGGTCGTGTTCGGTCACGAGCAGATGAAGGCCGCGATCCGCGCGATCAACGAGCTCGCCGACGAAGGCGGCAAGGACGACTGGGATTGGGAAGCGCCCCCCGCCGACACCGCGCTCATCGACAAGGTGCGCACGCTCGCGGAAAGCGAGCTCGCGGAGGCCTATCGCACCAAGTCCAAGGCGGTGCGCCAGGAGAAGCTCGAGGAGATCAAGGCGAAGGTGCTGGGAGCGTGCGTCGTCGAGGCCGAAGTGCCGGCCGACGCCAACGTCGTGCGCTCGATCCTCAAGGACATGGAGTCGAAGATCGTCCGCGGCCAGATCCTCAACGGCGAGCCTCGCATCGACGGGCGCAACACGCGCACCGTGCGTCCGATCTCGATCCGACCCACATTGTTGCCCCGTGTCCACGGGTCCGTCCTCTTTACCCGCGGTGAGACGCAGGCGATCGTCACCACGACGCTCGGCACCGGCCAGGACGAGCAGCGCATCGACGCGCTGCAGGGCGAGTACACCGAACGCTTCATGATGCATTACAACTTTCCGCCCTTCTCCACCGGCGAGACGGGCCGCGTCGGCTCGCCCAAGCGCCGTGAGATCGGCCACGGGCGGCTCGCCAAGCGCGCGCTCCTCGCCGTCCTGCCGACGAAGGAGGAGTTCGGCTACACGCTGCGCGTCGTTTCCGAGATCACGGAGTCGAACGGCTCCTCGTCGATGGCCACGGTGTGCGGCGGCTGCCTCGCGCTGATGGACGCGGGAGTGCCGCTCAAAGGGCACGTCGCGGGCATCGCCATGGGCCTCATCAAGGACGGCGGGCGCTTCGCGGTGCTCACCGACATCCTCGGCGACGAAGATCACCTCGGCGACATGGACTTCAAGGTCGCGGGCACCGACAAGGGCGTGACCGCGCTGCAGATGGACATCAAGATCAACGGCATCACCAAGGAAATCATGAAGGTCGCGCTCGACCAGGCGCGTGAAGGCCGCATGCACATCCTCGGCATCATGAAGCAGGCCGTGCCGGCACCGCGCATGGAGATGTCGAACTACGCGCCGCGCATCATCAAGATGAAGATCAACCCCGACAAGATCCGCGAAGTGATCGGCAAGGGCGGCAGCGTCATCCAGGCGCTCACCCGCGAGACCGGCACCACGATCGACATCGAGGACGACGGCACCATCTCCATCGCCTGCCTGTCGCAGGAAGCGGGCCAGGCCGCCGTCGACCGCATCAAGGCGATCACCGCCGAGGTCGAGGTGGGCAAGGTGTACGAAGGCCCGGTGCTGCGCCTTCTCGATTTCGGCGCGATCGTGCAGCTGCTGCCCGGCAAGGACGGCCTGCTGCACATCTCGCAGATCGCGCACGAGCGCGTCAACGCTGTCTCCGACTACCTCAAGGAAGGCCAGATCGTGAAGGTCAAGGTCCTCGAGGCCGACGACAAGGGACGCGTGCGCCTGTCGAGAAAGGCGCTCCTCGATCCGCCGCCGCGGCGCGAGGAAACGCCGCCGCCGAGCGCACCCGCGGAGTCCGCCGCGCCTCATTGAGGAGCGAAGGCCCCCGGGTACAATGACGGCTCGGGGTGTGGCGCAGCCTGGTAGCGCACTTGCTTTGGGAGCAAGATGTCGGGGGTTCGAATCCCTCCACCCCGACCCCGAATCGGCGCGGCGCCGGATACGATTCGCGCCCGTAGCTCATCTGGATAGAGCACCGGCCTTCTAAGCCGGTGGTAACAGGTTCGAATCCTGTCGGGCGCGCCAGGTCATGTTTTCTACGGTGGCTGTAGCTCAGCGGTAGAGTCCCGGATTGTGATTCCGGTCGTCGTGGGTTCGAGTCCCATCAGCCACCCCACCCCTCCCGTCATTTCCCTCCCGCGAGCACCTTCACCAGGCGGTAGAGGTACTCCTGTCCGGCGTAGAACGACTTCACGATCACTCGCTCGTCGCGTCCATGCGCGCGGTTCTCGGTGGCTTCGCCCGCTAGCCCCGAGTGTCCGTAGGTCGGGATGCCGGCGTTGCGAAGGTGCGCGCCATCGGTGCCACCGGCGATCATCGCGGGGATCACCGGCGCGCCTGGCCAGAAATCGGCCGCCACCTTCTCGATCGCGCCCATGATCTCGAGCTTGAGCGGCGAGGGCGGGCTGAGCGTCGGCTTCCACGCCGGCTTCACCGCGATCTGGTTGTCGGCCATCATTCGCACGAGCGTCGCCTCGACCGACTCCATGGTCTCGTCGGGCAGCACACGGCAATTCACCAGCGCGCGTGCCATTTGCGGCAGCGCGTTCATGGCGTGGCCGCCCTCGAGCATCGTCGCCACGCAGGTCGTGCGCATGAGGTTGTTGAAACGCGGCGTCGCCGTGAGGCGTGCGACCGCGGCGGGATCGGGCTTCGGCGACACGAGCGAGCGCATGTCCGCCCCGGTCTTCGCATCCTCGAACTGGGCCGCGCGCGAGAACCATGCGCGCGTGGTCTCGTTCAAGTTGACCGGAAAATCGGATTTCGCGAGGCGCTCGAGGCCTTCGGCCAGCCGGTAGATCGCGTTGCCGGGCTTCGGCTGCGAGCTGTGGCCGCCGGTGTCGTGCACCTCCAGCCAGTAATTCATGAACACCTTCTCGCTCGTCTGCACGCCGATGCGCAGTGGCTTGCCGTTGTCGAGGCTCACGCCGCCGCCTTCGTTCAAGGCGAACTCGGCATCGATGAGTCCGCGCTGGTTCTTCAGCAGCCAGGTGATGCCCACGCCGTCCTTGTCGAGCGTCTCCTCGTCGGTCTCGAGCACCAGGATCAGGTCGCGGTCGGGCTTGTAGCCCTCCTTGCGGTAGCGAGCGAGGATCGCGACCCAGGCCGCCGCCATGAACTTGTCGTCGCTCGATCCGCGTGCGTAGTAATGGCCGTCCTTCTCGGTGAGCTTGAACGGATCGACCGACCAGTCCTCGGGCTTCGCCTCGACCACGTCGAGGTGCGCCATGAGGATCATCGGCTTCTTCGCGCCGGTGCCGCGCAGCCTCGCGACCAGGTTGCCCTTGCGCGGGGCGGGCTTGAAGACCTGGATGTCGGCATCGGGGAATCCCGCGGCGCGAAGGCGAGCCGCCATGGCATCGGCGGCCCGCCCGGTGTCGCCCGTGGCCGTCACCGTGTTGATCTCGACCAGCTCCTTGTAGATGTCGAAGGCGAGTTGCTCGTGCGGCGTCGAGGGTTGCGCCTGCGCCGCGCCCGTCCCCGCGAGCAGCGCCAGGATCGCGGCTGCCTTCCTCATGCCTGCTTGCGCAGCAGCCTTTGCTGTTCCCGTTGCCATTCGCGCTCCTTTTCGGTCTGGCGTTTGTCGTGCTGCTTCTTGCCCTTGGCGAGGCCCACGGCGATCTTCACCAGGCCCTTGGCGTAGTGCAGGTCGAGCGGCACGAGAGTGTAGCCGCGCTGCTCGACCTTGCCGATGAGCTTGCGGATCTCCTCGGCATTGAGCAGCAGCTTGCGCGAGCGCGTGGGATCGGCGCGCACATGGGTCGATGCCGTCGGGAGCGGGCTGATGTGCATGCCGATCACGAAGGGCTCCGCGCCCTTGAGGATCACGTAGGCCTCCTTGATCTGCGCGCGGCCGGCGCGGATCGCCTTCACCTCCCAGCCCTCGAGCACCAGGCCCGCCTCGTAGCGCTCCTCGATGAAATAGTCGTGGAAGGCCTTCTTGTTTTCTACGATAGACACGGCGCTTCTTTGATGGGCACGGCGCTTCGCGGCCACGGGATCGACATATTGCTATTCTACCGGTCGCCTCCATGCCGACCGTCCTCAAGTCCGTGCTCGTGCAGCATTCCGCCGCCCGCATGTTCGCGCTCGTCGAGGACGTGGAGCGCTATCCGGAGTTCCTGCCGTGGTGCCCAAGCACCACCGTGTTCGAGCGCACTGCCGAAGTGACGCGCGCGAGACTCGACATCGACTATCACGGACTCGTGAGCCACATCTCGACACTCAACCGCAAGGGACCCGGCCGCATGGACCTGGAGTTCGTCGACGGGCCGTTCGAGTGCTTCGCGGGGCACTGGCGCTTCCTGCCGCTCGGCGAGGGCTCGCGCATCGAGTTCGCCCTCGACTACACTTTTTCCAGCGCCGCGATGAACCGCCTGCTCGCGCCGGTCTTCGGCAAGATCATGGAAACGCTCGTCGATCGCTTCGTCGCCGAGGCCGACCGGGTCGATGCGCCGGGAGCGGGCGCATGATCCGCGTCTCGGTCGCGATCGCGCTGGCGAATCGGCAGGAAGTGATCGAGATCGAGCTGGGCGAGGGCGCGACTGTCCAGGACGCGCTCGCCGCGGCGCGCCTGCACGAGCGTTTTCCGGAAATCGATGCCGCGAAGTTGAAGGCCGGTGTTTGGTCGCGCGTGGCGCGGCCCTCGACGGTGCTGCGCGATGGCGATCGCGTGGAGCTCTACCGCGAGCTCACCGCCGATCCCAAGGAGGCGCGGCGCGCGCGCGCGCGCCTCAGGACTTCGCCTCGATCTCGAAACGCGCCCTGATCCAGTCGGCGCCCTTCCTGATGATGCGGTTCAGGCGAACGCGAAACTGCCGCGTTCCCACCTTGATGACCAGCCCCTGGTCGGAACGGAATTCCCCCACGCGCACCACGATCGAATCGAGCTTGCCGTTGGGCTCCGACGAAGGGAGGTAGATCGCGGGAGTCGACACCGGGCCGCCCGCGGCGGCGAGCTCGATCGCGATGGGCCGGTAGGAGAGCACTTCGACGCCGACCAGCGTCGCGCCGTTCACCCGATTGGCGAGCTTGCGCACGACGGTGGCGAGGATCCAGCCCCCGCTTTCGTGGTTGCGCAGCGCCAGGATGCCATTCAGCAGGACCTGCTCGGAAGCGGCCCCTTCCACCAGCAGGCCGAAGCCCTTGGAGCTCAGGTCGTGGACGCTCCAGCGCTCGAGGTCAGGATCGGCGGGCGCTTCCGCGGGCGCCTCGGGGGACTGCGGGGCGACCAGCGACATTCCCGACGGCGAAAGCTCGATGGTATCGGCCACGGAGGAGGCCGGCGCGGCACCGGAGCTCGCCACCGGCGCGGCGGTCGCCTCGCGCATCTTGCGCATCACGCGCTCCATGCCGAGCACCACGTCCACCTCGCGGTCCTGGAAATGCGTGCGCTCCTCGATGCGATTCTCGCTGCCGGCGAGGATCGAGTGATAGAGCTTCTCGATGATCGCGAGGAGCGCGGCGTGCTCCTCCACCGGGAAGAGTGCTCCCGAGCCGTGGCCCGCATAGGGGCGGCCCTGGCGCAGGCCCGCCTGCACCTCGTCGATCTGGGCCTTGAGGCCGTCGGCGCGCAGGTAGCGAAGCGTGTCGCCGTGGCTGTCCCTTTGCACCAGCTGCAGCCCGGAGGCCGACGCGAGGTCGACGAAGAACAGGTGGCCGCGCGAGGAGTATTCGACGTCGAGCGCGTAGTCCTTGCACCACGACGAGAACCAGCCGTCGGCGATCTCCGTCTGCACCTTCGAGAGGCTGCCCGTGTGCAGGATGTCGAGCACGAGGGTGCGAATGTAGAGCGTTTGCACCGACGTCTTGAAGCCTTCCTGCGCGGCACTCAGCGCGAAGGGCGCCTGCGAGTAGCCATCGATCTCCGCGAGCGCGAAGAGGGCGTGGAGCTGCTTCCAGGGCGTCGGGCGGGCGGCGTCGCCGAGGAAGTATCCCCATTTCACGAAGGAGTGGATCGCATCGAGCGCGAGACCGGTGACGCGGAACGCCATCTCGAGCGATTCGCGCGAGCTCGCCCAGGCATTGCGGTTGCGCAGGTAGCGCTGGAAGCCGTTGGCCGCTTCGAGGCAGACACGCTGCACGCTCACCGCGAATTCGCGATCGGATCCCGCGGGTGTCCCCGGCTGGCGCAGGAACTCGATCTGGTCGTAGAGGAGGAGGGCCTGGAAGTGTTCCTCGATGCGCACCAGGTCCTGCAGCCGCTCGAAGGTGAATTCGCCGCCGTCCTTGCCGAGCTCGCGGATCGCGGCGAGGAAGAGCTCGTGGCAGGCCGGATCCCGGACCGTCTTGGCGGCGAGGACCTGCTCGACGTCGACCGCCGCCGCGTCCATCTCAGGCCACCCGGAACATCTCGACGTTGCGCAGCGCCGGCATCGGGTTGGGAACCAGGTCCTGTTCGGTCACGCCGGCGCCGGACATCAGGGACTTGCGCAGGTCGTTCGCGAGCACCTCGTTTTCGAAATCCATCGGCGCATTGAGCCAGTTCTCGGTGACCGGGTCGAAGGTCTGCTCGGCCGCGGCCCGACGCGCGGCGCCCGGGCCGATCGTCTCCAGGCTCTTGAAGGCCTCCGCGCGGTAGAGGGCGTTGCCGGAGTCGACCTCGCGCCCGAAGTACTGCACCTTGGGCCAGTAGTCGCTCTTGCCGTGCACCGCCTGGAAGCGGTGGGCGAGGTCGGCGTATTGGCCCTTGAGCCCTTCGAGGCGGAAGATTTCGAAGAGCGCTAGCCAGGGCTTGACCTCCGCGGGCCGGCGCTCCATCGAGAATTGCAGCAGTTCGACCGCGCGCGGAATGGCTCCATCCTCGTAGAAGAGGCGCGCGCCCTTGATCACCGAAGCGGGATCGTCGAGCCCGATGGTCCCGTTGGCGAGCTCCGGGAAACGCTCCTGGATGTAGCGGCGCCGCACGTCGTCGGTATCGCCTTCGGCAAGGCGCGTGACGAGACCCGCATCCGAGGAGACGACGGCGCGCCCGCCGGTATCGTCGGGAGCGGGGGCCGGCGCCGGCGCGATCTCGTCGGCGACCACGATCGGTCCATCCTCGGCGAGCGACGTGGATGGCTGCTCCACCGGCTCGGTCGCGCCTGCCGACGCGGAGCGGCCGCGCCGCGCAAGTTTCGCGGCGAGCAATGCCGCCAATCCCAGGAGGAGGATCGCCAGCGCCCACAGCGCGGGCCTTATCCAATCACCCGCGACGAACCCCGATGTTGCCGATGACGCATCCAATGCGTCCGGCGCCGGCTTGGCAGGCTCGGGCGCAGCGACTGGCGCCGTCGCCTTGGCGGTAACAGTCGGCACCGGTGCAGGCGTAGTCTTCGGCGCTTGGATTTTCGGTGCTTCGACTTTTGGCGGCTCGACCTTCGGCGCTTCGACCTTCGGCGCTACGACCTTGGCGGGTTCGACTTTCGGCGCTTCGATCTTCGGTGGCACCGCTTTCGGGGGCTCGATTCTCGGCGGCTCGATCCTGGCGGGCTCGGGCCGCGGCATTTCGGCCTTCGGCGGCGCGGGCTTCGCCGTCTCGGGCCGCAGCGCGGGGAACGTGCTCGGCATTCCCGCGAGCTTGAGCTGCAGCTCGCTCACGCGGCTTTCGAGTTGCCGCACGCTGTTGCGCAGCGCGAGAAACGCGGCGACCTGGTCGTCCGCGTCGAGCACCAGCAGGCGATCGCGAAGCTGCGCGCGCTGGCGCTCGTTGATGGCGCCGCTGCGCGAGAGGTCCACGACCGGCTCCGAAAGCTTCAGCACGTAACCCCCGGCGCGCTCGCGGCGCGCGGCAGGCTTCGGCGTGCTTGTGTTCGTGCTCGGCGCAAGCGTGCTCGGCGCCGGCGCGGGTTGCGTCGCGGATTTCGCCGCGGGCCTGGCGGCGGCGCGCGGTGCGGGCTCGCGCGGCGGTGTCGTCGCGGCGGCCGTGGCCGGAGTTGCCCGAGGAGGGGTCACCGACCGGGCGCTCGGCGCGGGCGCTTGCGGGCGCTCCGCGACCGCAAGTTGCATCGGCCGCGGCAGGTTCTTCGCGTAGGTGCGCAGGTCGGGCAGCGCGATCGGCGAGCCGGGGGGAACGGGATCGCCTTGGCCCAGCTGGGCAAGCTCCGGGTTGGCCTGGCGCAGGGCCTCGATGTAGTTCGTGCGCGCCGGACGACTGTCGGGGAAGATCGCGCGCGCGATCGACTCGAGCGTATCGCCGATACGCGCGATCAGCGTCGCGGTGATCTCCTGCAATGCCGCGGCGGCCGTCGCCGCACGCGCGGCAAGAGCCGGCGCCTGGAGCGACAGGGAATAGTCGCGGCTTTGTTCGGCGGCGAGGCCCTGGCAGCGCGCGACGAGCCTGAGCGCGAGCCCGGGCTCGGTGAGCGCGGCGGCCGAGCGGATGCGCAAGCGCGTGGCTCCCAGCGAGCGCTCGATCGAGATCGTCACGGCGCCGGGCGCGGTCCCCGCATCGGATGCGAGCGAGAAGCAGCGCGGCTCGATCGATTCGCCCGGCGACAGGGTCACCGGAATGCGCAGGTCGAGGCTTTCCCCGAGCGCGGAGCGCAGCTCCGGCTCCCCCAACGACAGGGCGCGCGCCTGGGGGGCGGCCAGCGCGAGGGTCAGCGCGGCGGCCGCCGTCAGGAGCCCGGATCCGCTCCGCCAGCCGTGCGCCACGCCCCTCGCCTGTTATCGGTGCCGGCGTCGAAACGCGCCGGTCTCATGCGCTCTTGCATGCTTCTTCCATCGCCCGGCGGGTGCGCGCTCGTTCCGCCTCGATTTCCGCATCGCCGAGCGGAACTCTCTCGCCCTTTTCCATCTTGAAGATGCGCCCGCCCTCGGCGTAATAGTCGTATTCGGCGCGTGCGTTGGTGCACCTGAGCTCGTTCTCCTTCGCCTTCGCCGCGGTCACCTCGGACTTCTTCGCCGCCTCGTCGCGCCCCTTCTGCAGGTCCTTGTCGCGCTGCACCGCGGTCTTCTCGGGCGCCGAACCCGACCCGGTCTGGATCTTGAGCTGCTTGGGGTCGACGCTCGACGGTGGCTGGTCGGTGTAGACCGTCTTGCCATCCTTGTCGACGTACTTGTAGAGCTCGGCGAATGCCGTGGTCGAGAGCGCCAGGGCGATCGCCAGTGTGATGAACCTTTTCATGTCTCCTCCTTGCGAGAATCTATTGGACCGCCGGGTAGCCGAGTTGCTCCAGCCCGAGGTGCGCCAACTCGCTCGCGCTGCGCGCATGGCGGATGGCCGCGGCCGGGTCCCGGGCGAGCGCCTGGCGCGCGGCCAGCAAGTCCTCCCAGGCCTTGAGCCACAGCGCCCGCTTGGCGCGCGCGCGCTGAACGTCCGTCTCCGCCTGCGCGAGCATCGCCTTCGCCTCCTCGGCGAGCGCGCGCTCGCGTTGCTCCGGCGTGATCGACACCGCCGCCGGCGCGGGCGCGACGGGCGGCGCGACGACCGCCGGAGTAGCCACGCATGCGCTTGCGAGCAGTCCGAAAAGCGTCAAGCAAAGGCGTGAAGTTTCAAGCATTTACGATACCTTATCGAGAAAACACTGGAGCGTCAAATATCGGCCTCATTCACAACGCGCGAGGGGTGCGCTCCGTTGTCCGGGGGTGGGGGGTCTGTATAATCTCGTTTTGCGGCGAGAGGTTCTGCATGCGCGTCATCCAAAAAGCGCTCACGTTCGACGACGTCCTCCTGGTTCCAGCCCACTCGACCGTCCTGCCCCGCGAAGTTCGCCTCGAAACCCGCCTCACGCGCAGCATCCAGCTGAATCTTCCGCTGCTGTCCGCCGCCATGGACACGGTGACCGAGGCGCGCCTCGCGATCGCCCTCGCCCAGGAGGGCGGCATCGGCATCGTGCACAAGAACATGTCGGCGAGCGCCCAGGCCGCTGAGGTCGCCAAGGTGAAGCGCTTCGAGAGCGGCGTGGTGAAGGAGCCGATCACAGTCTCGCCTGGAATGACGGTTCGCGAGGTCCACGAGCTCACCCGCAAGCATCGCATCTCGGGACTGCCGGTGCTCGAGGGCAGGCGCGTCGTCGGCATCGTCACCAACCGCGACCTGCGCTTCGAGGACAACCTCGACCAGCCGATCAAGAACATCATGACCCCGCGCGACAAGCTCGTGACGGTGAAGGAAGGCGCCACCCTCGACGAGGCCAAGGCCCTCATGCACCGCCATCGCCTCGAGCGCGTGCTGGTGATCAACGGCGACTGGGAGCTGCGCGGCCTCATCACCGTTAAGGACATCCTCAAATCCTCCGAGCACCCCAATGCCTGCAAGGACCAGCAGGGGCGGCTGCGCGTCGGTGCGGCGGTGGGCGTGGGCGAGGGGACCGAGGAGCGTGTCGAGGCGCTGGTCGAATCCGGCGCGGACGTGATCGTCGTCGATACCGCCCACGGCCATGCGCAGGGCGTGCTCGATCGCGTGAAGTGGGTGAAGAAGCGCTTCCCGCAAATGCAGCTCGTCGGCGGCAACATTGCCACCCGCGAAGCCGCGCTGGCGCTGGTGGACCATGGCGCCGACGGCGTCAAGGTGGGCATCGGGCCGGGCTCGATCTGCACCACGCGGATCGTCGCGGGCGTCGGCGTGCCGCAGATCACCGCGATCCAGAACGTCGCGGCGGCGCTCAAGGATTCCGGCGTTCCCTGCATCGCCGACGGCGGCATCCGCTACTCGGGCGACATCGCCAAGGCGATCGCCGCGGGCGCGAGCAGCGTGATGCTGGGAAGCCTCTTCGCCGGCAGCGAGGAAGCGCCCGGCGAGATCGAGCTCTTCCAGGGACGTTCGTACAAGTCGTACCGCGGCATGGGGTCGATCGCAGCGATGCAGAAGGGCTCGAGCGACCGCTACTTCCAGGACGCCGAGATGAACGCCGACAAGCTGGTGCCCGAGGGAGTGGAGGGCCGCATTCCCTACAAAGGGCCCGCGAGCGCCATCATCGGGCAGCTGATGGGGGGGCTACGCGCGAGCATGGGCTATACCGGCAACCGCACGATCGACGAGATGCGCTCCCGGGCAGAGTTCGTGGAGATCACCTCGGCCGGCATGCGCGAATCCCACGTGCACGACGTGCAGATCACCAAGGAAGCGCCCAATTACCATGTTGAATGACCGCGACCGCCCGGCGGAGCCACATTCGGGCGGCGCTGGTGCGCCGCTCGCGCTTTCGAGCTCCCGCGATGCGTCGCTCGATCGCATCCTGATCCTCGACTTCGGCTCGCAGGTGGCGCAGCTGATCGCGCGCCGCGTGCGCGAAGCCGGCGTCTATTGCGAGCTGCATCCGCACGACGTGGATGCCGACTTCGTGCGCGCCTTCAATCCGCGCGGCGTGATCCTTTCCGGCAGCCACGCCTCCGCCACCGAGGAGGACACGGCTCGCGCGCCGCAGGCGGTGTTCGAGCTCGGGGTTCCGGTGCTCGGGATCTGCTACGGCATGCAGACGATGGCCGCGCAGCTCTGCGGCACCGGCGAGGCCGGCAAGATGCGCGAGTTCGGCTACGCCGAGGTGCGCGTGCGCGGGCATTCGCGCCTGCTCGAGGGCATCCAGGATCGCGTCAACGACAAGGGCGAGGCCTTTCTCGACGTGTGGATGAGCCACGGCGACAAGGTCACCGCGTTGCCTCCGGGTTTCCAGCGGATCGCCGAGAACCCCGCCTGCCCGCTCGCCGGAATGGCCGACGAGTCGCGGCGCTTCTACGCGGTGCAGTTCCACCCGGAGGTCACGCACACCCGCCAGGGCAAGGCGATCTACACGCGCTTCGTGCGCGAGATCTGCGGCTGCGGCGCGAGCTGGAACATGCCGCAATTCGTCCCGCAGGCGGTGAAGCGGATTCGCGAGCAGGTCGGGCGCGACGAGGTGATCCTGGGCCTTTCCGGCGGAGTCGATTCCGCCGTCGCGGCCGCGCTCATCCACAAGGCGATCGGCGACCAGCTCACCTGCATCTTCGTCGACACGGGGCTGCTGCGGTTGAACGAAGGCGACCAGGTCATGGAAACTTTCGCGCGGCATCTCGGCGTCAAGGTGGACCGCGTCAACGCAGCCGACGAATTCTTCGCCGCCCTGGGCGCCGTCGCCGATCCCGAGGCCAAGCGCAAGATCATCGGCCGGCTCTTCGTCGACGTGTTCCAGCGCGAGGCGAAGAAGCTGCCGAAGGCGAAGTGGCTCGCGCAGGGGACCATCTACCCCGACGTCATCGAGTCGGCCGGCGCGAAGACCAAGAAGGCCGTCAGCATCAAGTCGCACCACAACGTCGGCGGTTTGCCCGAGTCGCTGCACTTGAAGCTCCTCGAGCCGCTGCGCGAGCTCTTCAAGGACGAGGTACGCCTGCTCGGAATCGAGCTTGGACTGCCGCGCGAGATGGTCTTCCGCCACCCATTCCCGGGGCCGGGGCTCGGCGTGCGCATCCTGGGCGAGGTGAAGCGGGAATACGCCGAGCTGCTGCGCCGGGCGGACGCGATCTTCATCGACGAGCTGCGCAACGCGGTGAACGAAGAGGGCGTGACGTGGTACGACCAGGTGGCCCAGGCTTTCGCCGTGTTCCTGCCGGTGCGCTCGGTGGGCGTCATGGGCGACGGGCGCACTTACGAGCACGTGGTGGCGCTGCGGGCCGTCGCCACCACCGACTTCATGACCGCCGACTGGGCCGAGTTGCCCCATGCGCTCCTCGGCAAGGTCTCGAGCCGCATCATCAACGAGGTGCGTGGCATCAACCGCGTCGTTTACGACGTTTCCTCGAAGCCGCCCGCAACCATCGAGTGGGAATGACGGACGAGGGCTTCATGCGCGAGGCGCTGGTACTTGCCGACGAGGCGGCCCGGCGCGGCGAGGTGCCGGTCGGGGCGGTCGTGGTGAAGGACGGCAGGATCGTCGGGCGCGGCTTCAACCGCCCGGTGAGCACGGCCGATCCCACCGCGCACGCGGAAATCGTTGCGCTTCGCGAGGCCGCCACGGCGCTCGGCAACTACCGCCTGCCGGGCTGCGAGCTCTACGTGACGCTCGAGCCCTGCGCGATGTGCGTGGGGGCGATGGTGCACGCCCGCATCGCCCGCGTGGTCTATGGCGCCGCCGATCCCAAGACCGGCGCCTGCGGCAGCATCGTGGACCTGCCGGGGCTCGCGACCTTCAACCACCACGGCCGGTTCGAACGCGGGATGCTCGCCGAGGAATGCGGCGCGGTGCTCAAGCGGTTTTTTGCCGATCGCCGCTAGTATCATCGTCGCATGGCTTCGCCCCGCTTCGTCCACCTGCGCCTGCACAGCGAGTACTCGATCGTGGACGGCATCGCGCGGGTCGATGCCGCGGTCGAGGCGGCGGCGGCCGACGCCATGCCGGCGCTC
>WNFM01159317.1_pt1 | contig 41079 bp, 35 predicted proteins | sample 5400271 | NCBI WGS metagenome assembly WNFM01 (sample SAMN13153352, study PRJNA577476) | soil metagenome | isolation source: 60 cm saprolite on Douglas fir-dominated hillslope | place: USA:California | collected 2013-09-17
AACGGTTTGCTCGCCGAGGTCTACGAACGCAAGCGGCAGCGTCTCGCCAATTTGATCCCGAACGGTCTGCGATATGCAGAGACCGCCCGGCTCGCTCAAGGTCTCCAATCGAGCGGCAATGTTGACGCCGTCACCAAATATATCATCTTCGTCGAGGATGATGTCGCCGACATTGATGCCGATCCGGAGTAAGAACCGTTTGTTCTCGGGGGACCCGATGTTGCGTTGAGTCATTCCCCGCTGAATTGCAACGGCGCAGGCAACGCCATCCACCGCACTCGCGAATCTGGCCAAAAGCCCGTCGCCGCTCGTCTTGACGATGACCCCGCCGTGAGCGGCGATGGTCGGATCGATGAGTATTCGGCGATGCGCCTTGAGGGCTTGAAGCGTGCCAACTTCATCGGAACCCATCAATAGGCTGTAACCGACGACATCCGCTGCCAGAATCGCGGCAAGCTTACGCTCAACATGCTGTTGAGGTGTAACCAACGCGCTGCCTTCGTGTTGAGGCGTAGATCTATACCAGAAACCAGGTCTTCGCCGCTATTGTCGGACTTGGGTCAACAGCCGGCACCGCGGTCTCTGACCGCGATGTCGGCGTTGTCCCGAATGGCGGAACTTGCTCGGATACGTTGGAAATGATGTCGTAAGAGCGCGCTTACGGGTCGGCTCAATCCTCGATGCCGTAACGATGCAAATCGTTGCCGTGGGTGTCGAGCCAGGATTTGGCGCGGTCGACGTGATCGCAGACTTTTGCGACGACGCGCCAAAACCGCGGCGAATGGTTCATCTCGACGAGATGGGCCACTTCATGGGCTGCGAGATAATCGAGCACGTGAGGCGGCGCGAGGATCAGGCGCCACGAGAACGACAGCGAGCCTGCCGAGGTGCAGGAACCCCAGCGGCTCGACTGATCGCGGATCGACAACCGCTTCACTTTCACGCCAAGCGCCTCGGCACAGGACTGCACCGCGTCCTGCAGGTCGGCGCGCACTTCACGCTTCATGTAGTCGTGGACGCGCCGCTCGATATGTTCAGGCGCGCCGGCGACACAGAGGATCCGCTCGCCGCTGTCGCGGGTCTCGGGCCACACCGTGCCGCGCACGCCGGGGCGATGCACGATGCGATGCGGAACCCCGCGCAGCGGCAGCACGGTGCCCGGAAGAAACGGCGCGGCCTTCGGCAAGCGCCCGAGGCGGGCGGCGATCCAGCCGCCGTGACGCTGCGCGAAATCCTTGGCGTCGGCGATGGTGCCGCGCGGCGGGATGGTCCGGTCGCTTGGATGGATGCGCAAGGTGTAACGCCGCGCGCGGCGATGCCGGCGCAGCCGGACCGCAAAGATTTGCGAGCCGTGTTTGATCAAAAGAGTCGAGGGCTCGTAAGGCCGCCGATAAAGGAGGGCGCGAGTAGCCATGTCAGTAAGTCCGGGGAGTAGGAGTTCGCCCGGATTCTGCCACATCCGCCGCCAGGGAAATCGCTCGGCGCAAAAACAAATCATTTGCCCAACATACAGGGGATAGCCGGCCCGAAACCCCTACAGGATGGGGCTGGAACAAAAAAAATTTGACGAAAACACCCCTCTCAGGCCTCTTGAAGGAGTGAGGTAATACTCATTCTTTCAACGAGGCGTGAATCACCCTTTTCCGTGCGTCAATTCAGGAGGTTACCGAAAAGCCGAATCACCGGGCTTCTGCGCTTTGTGCGTCGAAGTCGCAGCGAAATCGAAAGCAATCGGCGTTTATTCCGCCGCCGCGACCAGCGAAGGCTTCAGATTCGCCGACGAGACCATGAAATCGGAAATGCGCGGCACGATTTCCGATTTGAAGCGCGATCCGTTGAAGACGCCGTAATGTCCGACACCCTTTTGCACGTAATGCACGCGGCGGTGGGCGGGGATCGAGGTGCACAGTTCGTGTGTCGCTTCGGTCTGCCCAAGCCCGGAGATGTCGTCGTTCTCGCCTTCCACCGTCATCAGCGCGACGCGGGTGATTTTTGAGGGGTCGACCGGTTTGCCGCGGTGGGTCATCTCGCCCTTGGGCAGCGCGTGCTTGACGAATACCAGATCGACTGTCTGCAAATAATACTCCGCGGCCAGATCCATCACCGCGAGATATTCGTCATAAAAATCGCGGTGCTTGTCGACCAGATCGCCGTCGCCCTTCACCAAATTCTTGAACAGGTTCTTGTGGGCGTCCATGTGACGGTCGAGATTCATGCTGATGAAGCCGTTGAGCTGCAGGAACCCCGGATAGACGTCGCGCATCACGCCGGGATGCGGGAACGGCACCTTGGTGATGACATGGCTGCGAAACCAGTCGATGCCGCGCTCGGCGGCGAGGTTGTTGACCGCGGTGGGATTGCGGCGGGTATCGATCGGACCTCCCATCAGCGTCATCGAGACCGGAACAAAAGGATCGCGCGCGGCTTCCATCAATGAGACCGCAGCTACCACCGGCACCGACGGCTGGCACACCGCGATGATGTGCATGTTGCCGCCGAGCACGTGCAGCATCTCGATGACGTAATCGATGTAATCGTCGAGATCGAAGCGGCCGTCGGCGACCGGAACCATCCGGGCATCGGACCAATCGGTGATGTAGACCTCATGCGTCGGCAGGAAGGCTTCCACCGTGCCGCGCAGCAGAGTCGCGTAATGGCCGGACATCGGCGCCACGATCAGCACCCGCGGCTGCGGGGCCCGTAGCGGCCGCGTCAATTTGCGATCGAAATACAACAGCCGACAAAACGGCTTTTCCCAGACCGAGCGGATCTCGATCGGGGTGCGGACGCCATTGACTTCGGTGTCGTTGAGACCCCATTCGGGTTTGCCGTAGCGGCGGGTGGTGCGCTCGAACAATTCGCAGCCGGCGGCGATCGATTTGCCGAACTCGGTGTGCGACCACGGATTGAGCGGATTCTGAAACAGGATTTTGGTCGCGTCGGTAACGGCCCGCGCCGGATTGAGCGAGGCCTGCGCCATTTCGTACATCCAGTACATCGGCGTCGTAAGCGCCGGACTGCCTTCGGCCACCAGGGGCGGTGCGCCGCCAAACTCACCAATCGGCATTGGGTCCTCAAGTCTCTTTTGCATCGCAGCATAGTGCCGAATGCGTAATAAAGCGTCAACGAACAGATCGGGATATCTCTGCGCCGCACAAGCCGAAAATCATCAAATCCATGGGATAAGTCTTAAGTTATTCGCCACCCTGGAGCAACGAGCCGTGGCGGCGGGCGCTGCGCAAAAGTGCAAGAAATGCCGCAAATGACGCAATAAAGAGCACCACATTGATCGCCAGCGCCTCGATCATCAGGTCAGTTCGAAATACATGGTCGATCAACAGCGCCCGCATGCCCTCGAAAACGTAAGTCGGCGGCAACGACCAGGCGACAACTTGCAGCCAGTGCGGCAGCACCGTCACCGGATAATAGATGCAGGCGAGCGGCATCAGCGCGAACATCAATGTCCAGACGATGCTCTCCGCGCCGAGGCCGTTGCGCACGACGAGACCGGAGACAAAAATGCCGACCGACCAGCTGGTGAAGATCAAATTGCAGAAAAACGCGATCAGCGGCAGCCCGATGCCGTAGAAATTGAAGTGAAACAGAAACAGCGCCAGCAACGTCATCGGAATGATCCCGATCGCGAGCCGGATCAGGCTCATCGCCATCAGCGCGATCAGAAACTCGATCGGCTTGAGCGGACTCATCATCAGGTTGCCGAGATTACGCGACCACATCTCCTCCAGAAACGAGATCGAAAAGCCGAGCTGGCCGCGGAACAGGATGTCCCACAGGATCACGGCACCGATCAGCGTGCCGCCGGCGCGCGCGAAAAACCCGGCATTCTGGGCGATGTAGGTCTGCAGGAAACCCCAGGTGATGATCTGCAGCGTCGGCCAGTACAGCAGCTCCAGCAGCCGCGGCCATGACGACAGCAGAAGGTACCAGTAGCGCAGGATCATCGCGTTGATGCGATGCGGCGCGATTCCCCCGGTCATCGTGAGTTCGCTCATTTCGTCGTCTCCTGGACGCGGCCGCGGGCGACGTCCAGAAACACTTCCTCCAGCGTGGCGCGGTTGTAGCGGGCCATGATCTTGTCCGGGCTGTCATCGTCCTCGATGCGGCCGCGCTTCATGATGATGACGCGGTCGCACAGCCGTTCGACTTCCAGCATGTTGTGCGACGCCAGCAGGATGGTCGCGCCAATTGCCTTGCGATAATCCTCGAGATGCTGTCGGACCCAGTCGGCGGTATCGGGATCGAGCGAGGCTGTCGGTTCGTCCAGCAACAGCAATTCAGGCTGGTTGATCAGCGCCTTCGCCAGCGCGACGCGCGTCTTCTGCCCAGCGGAGAGTTTGCCGTTGGCGCGGTCGAGGAACTCGCCGAGATCGAGATCAGCGGCGAGCTGCGCGATGCGCCCCGGCAAATCCTTAACCGCGTAGAGCTTGCCGAAGATGGTGAGATTTTGCCGCACCGTGAGCCGCATCGGCATGTCGACATAGGGACTTTCGAAATTCATCCGGCCGAGCACATAGGCGCTCTCATCGGGGATCGAATGATCAAGCACCCGGATGCGCCCCGAGGTCGGCAGGACCAATCCCATGATCATGGCAATGGTCGTGGTCTTGCCGGCACCGTTGCCGCCGAGCAACCCGGTAATGCTGCCGCGTGCAATGCGAAACGACACGCCGTCGACCGCGCGGGTGGTCTTGTAGAATTTTGTCAGTTGCGCGACCTCGATCGCAGCCGATCTCTCTGGACCGCCCGCGGCGAACTCGGTGATGGCGCCGTTATTCGTCATGCGGGGCGTTCATTGGGCCATTGCTGCGGCAAGCGCAAGGCTCAAGGGTGACACTTTGGTCATCCCGCCCGCAGCCTGGACGGCCAATTTGTGGTGGAGACCTCGCGCGGCTAAACTCCTGGAATGACCGACGTCGCTGCCTCCGACTTTCGCCATCCACGGCGCTATGTCCGTCTGGATACGATCCTGCGGCTGCGCTGGCTGGCGGCGCTCGGCCAGCTCGCCGCCATCATCATCGTGGTGCAGGGGCTCGAATTCGACGTCCCGGTGGTTCCCTGCGTCACCATTGTCGGCCTGTCCGGCCTGCTCAATCTGGTGCTGCAGATCACCTTCGACCCGATGCAGCGGCTGGAGCCGGTCTACGCGGCGGCGCTATTGGCATTGAACATCGTCGAACTGGCCGGGCTGTTGTTTTTCACCGGCGGATTGCAGAACCCGTTTTCATTCCTGTTTCTGGCCCCGGTTCTGATTTCGGCCACCGCGCTGCCGATCCGGCTGACGATCGCGCTCGGGGCGCTCGCCGTGGCGTGCGCCTCGGTGCTGGTGTTTTTCTATCAGCCGCTGCCGTGGGACGCCGACGAACCGCTGGCGCTGCCGGCAATCTATCTGTTCGGCGTCTGGCTCTCGATCGTGCTCGCGATCGGGGTCACGAGCCTCTATGCGTTCCAGGTCACGGAGGAAGCCCGCAAGCTATCCGACGCGTTGGCCGCGACCGAACTGGTGCTGACCCGCGAGCAGCATCTGACGCAATTGGATGGTCTCGCGGCCGCCGCCGCGCATGAGCTCGGCACGCCGCTGTCGACGATTTTCTTGATCTCGCGCGAGCTGGAACAGGGGCTGAAGGACAACAAGGAGCTTGCCGGCGACCTCAAGACGCTGCGCGAGCAGGCGCAGCGTTGCCGCGACATCCTGGCCAAGATCACGCAGCTCTCCGCGACTGGCGCGCCGTTCGACCGCATGCCGCTCTCGACACTCATCGAGGAAACGGTGGCGCCGCATCGCGATTTCGGCGTCGAGATCAAGGTCCGGATCGCCGTCACAGGCGCCAGCGAGCCGGTCGGCACGCGCAATCCGGCGATCCTCTATGGCGTCGGCAACATCCTGGAAAACGCCGTCGATTTCGCGCGCGAAACCGTGGAAGTGAACGCGTGGTGGAATACCGAGACCGTCGAGATCGTGATTTCCGACGACGGCCCCGGCTTCGCGCCCGACATCTTGAAGCGCATCGGCGAGCCTTATCTGTCGCGGCGGCGCAGCCCCGACGAAGCCCAGAGCGATCACCGCGGGCTCGGTCTCGGGGTCTTCATCGCCCGCACGCTGTTGGAGCGCACCGGGGCAAAAGCCTCCTTCAGCAATCGGACCTTTCCCGATCACGGCGCCGTGGTTCATATCGCCTGGCCGCGCCACCGCTTCGAGGCCAGTGAAACCGCCGCCGAACCAGCGACTTAGTTCAATGTCGTCCCGGCCTTGCGCCGGGACCCATATGCCGCGGCCCCTCGGCTGGCGCACTTACGGGCGACGGCTTTCTTGGAAACTGACGGCTGTGGTTATGGGCCCCGGCTCAAGGCCGGGGCGACGGTTAACCCAACTCAAAGCCGGGGCGACGGATAAGCCTTGGCAGCGCCATCTTGCCGGCCCATATGTTGGGCTGTCGACAAAGGGATGCCCTGACCTTGACCGCCATCGCCGAACTGAATGATCACGCCGACCGCTCGCTCCTGATCGTGGAGGACGACAAGCCGTTTCTGGAACGCCTGTCGCGGGCCATGGAAACCCGCGGCTTCACGGTGACCTCCTGCGACAGCGTCTCCGATGGCCTGGCGCAGATCGGCAAGGCGGCGCCGGCGTTTGCGGTGGTGGATTTGCGGCTCGGCGACGGCAACGGCCTTGACGTGGTGTCGGCGCTCAAGCGCAAGCGCCCTGACGCGCGCGCGATCGTGCTGACCGGCTATGGCAATATCGCCACCGCCGTCACGGCCGTGAAGATGGGCGCGGTGGACTACCTTTCAAAGCCGGCCGACGCCGACGATGTCGTCGCAGCCCTGCTTGCGAGCGGCACCGAGAAGTCCGAATTGCCGCACAATCCCATGTCGGCGGATCGGGTGCGCTGGGAACACATCCAACGCATCTACGAGATGTGCGACCGCAACGTCTCCGAGACCGCGCGGCGGCTCAACATGCATCGCCGCACCCTGCAGCGGATCCTCGCAAAACGCGCGCCGCGTTAGATTCGTAACGGCGGAAGTGCGAATCTAAAACTCCCCGTGGCCGCCTTGCGGATCGATCAGCCGGTTGATCCGCTGCGCCGCGGCCATTGCAAACCGCACCGTCATCAATTTCCGGGTCGGCGCCTTCAGGCGATGTTCGGGCGCCTCACAATAGAGATGCGCGCCATAGGCGTCGGCGACGATCAGGCCGGTGTCTTGCGGGAAAATCTCGCAAGGAAGATCCTGCGTGAAGGCGAAGAACAGACGGTCGCAATGCGCCCGGTATTCCCCCCACTTCTGGTCGGCCCGCAAATCCTCGACGGAAGATTTGATCTCGACGATCCAGATATCGCCGCGCTCGTTCAGCGCCACCAGATCGGCGCGCCGTCCCGACGGCAGCGGCAGTTCACTGATGCAGGAAAATCCCAGTGACCGCAGTAGTCGCGCGGTGCCGCGCGCGATCGCACGCGCCGTCTCCGACTGACGGCGGTCGGGCGGCGGCACGAGGGAAACCTGGCGGGCGGGCTTGTCCATGGCCCGAGACTATCCGATTTCGCGAAAACCCTAAAGGCGCAGATCAACCGACTATCGAGGTAAACCGGGCGCCTACCTCTGCGAGCGGAATTGAAGTCGGAGCGCGCGGAATTGAAGGCGATACAACGCTTTGGCGCGCTTGAATTGAAGCCAGCGCGTCCGCAAAATGCGGACCGCCTCGTCTACAAGCCGCCGCGACATCTTCCAAACTTCCATCGCTTCGAGCGCATCCATCATGCGCCGCCAATATCCATACGCTGTCGCAAATGCGGGAATCGACAGAAGCTTTGTCCGATTGAGCTCGAACAGCCGTTCTACGCAGGTCAATTTTACCACTTCACCAGCAATGAATGTGATTGCACCCGCCACCAAATGCCCCGTGGCCGCCAGATATCCGGCCAGCGGCTTGACCGGCTCCAGGATGATGACCGGGACAGCAAACAGCGCGAGCGACGGATAAGGCCGCAGCGAAACGATCCAGCGCCGGGCCCGCTCGAAAAGGCGCATTTGGCCAATCCAGGCGCTGATGGGTCGCGTGACATAAGAAAACAGTCCGTCGACCACGAAATACGCGGTCGCGACCATGAAGAGCGGGATTTTCCAAACACGGGCCATGGGTCCTCCGCCGAGTCAAAGCCCGGACCGCAAATCTGTTCCCAATTCGATGCAGATACTCTGCTAATGGAACTCGCCATTGCGTTGAACACATCTGGCTTGCTGATCTCGGCGCCGGGCGTCGCCGATCCCCCCATTTCAGCCAAGACGTGCGCGAATCTTTGACTTGGCTACCCGCAAAAAATCGGCATTGTGCGGACATGACAGAGCAAACCGAAACTAAGGCGAAAGTCGGCGCGATCATCGTCCCCGTAACGCTGTTCGAGCAGAACTGCACGATCCTGTGGTGTGAGGCCACCAAAAAAGCTGTCGTGATCGACCCAGGCGGCGACGTTCCAAAAATCCAGGCAGCGATCAAGCAGACCGGCGCCACCGTCGAAAAGATCTGGCTCACCCATGGTCATATCGACCATGTCGGCGGCGCCGCCGAGTTGCGCGACGCGCTGAAGGTTGACATCGTCGGCCCGCACATCGCCGACAAGTTCCTGCTCGACAATGTGGTGTCGAGCGGCGCGCGGTTCGGCATGACCGGCGTGCGCGATTTCGCGCCGGACCGCTGGCTCGAGGAGGGCGAAACTGTTTCGATCGGCGAATTGAGCTTCGACATCCTGCACTGCCCCGGCCATTCACCGGGCAGCGTGGTCTATTTCAACAAGGAGATGCGCTTTGCGCATGTCGGCGACGTGCTGTTCAATGGCTCGGTCGGGCGCAGCGACATCCCCGGCGGCAATCACGACACGCTGATCAAGTCGATCAAGGATAAGCTGCTGCCGCTCGGCGACGATGTCGGCTTCATCTGCGGTCACGGCCCCGGCTCCAGCATCGGCCAGGAGCGGATGACCAATCCGTTCCTCGCGGGAACGATGTAAGGCGCAGGCCCGCGGCTTCGCTCACTCGGCCGCCACCATCTCATTTGCGTTCGCTTCCGCCAGGTGCCGCGCGCCCCAGTTGCGGATGGCGGCAATGACGGGCACAAAACTTTTGCCTTTTCGGGTCAGCCGATATTCGACCTTGGGCGGAACGACGCCAAAATCCTCGCGATCGATCAGGCCCTGCTCGGTGAGCGCCTTCAATTCGCGCGAGAGCACGCGGGGCGCGATCACTGACGTGCCGCTGGCGCCGCGCAACAGCCCGGTCCTGATCTCGCTATAGCGTTTTGGGCCATCCTGCAGATCCCAGACGATCCGCAGCTTGTACTTGCCGCTGATCATCTTCTGGAACGCTGCCACCGGGCATCCGCAGGCCGGCGCTGATTTCGCGTTCGCCATGTCGTCCCCTCCAGTACTTCGCCGCTTCAGGATACGAGCGAGTGCAGATAAGTACATAGTATCAATTTTGTCCATACTTGCGTTATTGCACCCGACGGAGCCAGATTGAGACCTGCTGCAGGAGTACGCGCCAAGGAGCCATCGATGAAACATTTCATGATCAAATATCAGTTCGCCAACGGCATACCAGAGGAATGGCATCGGGAAATCGCGCGGTTCATTGCCGCGGTCGATAGCGACCCCGAGCTGAAGGGAAAGATCGGCTATCGCGTCATGAAGAACCGCGACGATACGAGCTACTTTCATCTCGCCTCAGCCGCCGACGAAGCGGCGATCAAGACGCTGCAGGGGCGGGAGTTTTTCAAGCACTATACGGAGAAGACGAGACAGGTCGCCGGCGGCGAGGTCACGGTGACGCCGATCGAAGTGATCGCGGAAACGGCGGGGTGATCAAGGCGGAGCGCTCTTTCTTCCCTTCTCCCCTTGTGGAAGAAGGGTAAAGGAGCGGCGCTCGCGCAAAAAATTCCTGCGCTATCCCGACACCATGCTGCGAATTTTCCGCGAGAGATTGTCGAGCTCGAATGGTTTTGTGATCATATCCATGCCCGGTTGCAAAAAACCCTGCGATATCGCGGCGCTCTCGGCGTAACCGGTCATGAACAGGATTTTCAGGCCGGGCCTGGTTTCCCGCGCCTGATCGGCGAGCTGGCGGCCGGTGAGGCCGGGTAGGCCGACGTCGGTGACCAGCAAATCGATCCGCGCGCGGCTGCGCAGGAGGCGCAGGCCCGACGGCCCATCGACGGCCTCCAGCGTCCGAAAACCCTGGTCCTGCAGCATTTCGAGAATAACGCCGCGCACGATCGGTTCGTCCTCGACCACCAGCACCGTCTCGCCGGATGCGGCATGTTCGGATGCCCTGGCAGCTGACCGATGCGGAGCCGCGACGCCGCCCTGATAGCGCGGCAAATAAAGCCTGATCGACGTCCCCTCGCCCAATCGGCTGTCGATCGTCGCATGGCCGTTCGACTGCCGGGCAAATCCATAGATCATCGAAAGCCCCAAACCGGTGCCCTGCCCGATCGGCTTGGTGGTGAAGAACGGATCGAAGGCGCGCGCCGCCACCTCCGCGCTCATGCCGGTGCCGGTATCGGTGACCGCGATGCAGATGTAATCGCCGGGCGGCAGCGCCGGCGTGTCCGCGGTCACGCCGTCGAGGCGCGCGTTGGCGGTCGAGATCGCGAGCGTGCCGCCCTCCGGCATCGCGTCGCGGGCGTTGATGGCGAGATTGAGCAGCGCGCTTTCCAACTGATTGGGGTCGCACAGCGTGCACCAGAGATCATCGGCGGCGACGATGTTTAGATCGATGGTCTCGCCGATGGTCCGGCGCAGCAGATCCTCCAGCGACATGATCAGCTGATTGACGTCGACGCCTTTCGGGATCAGCGGCTGCCGTCGCGCAAAAGCCAGCAAGCGATGGGTGAGCGCGGCGGCGCGGTTCGCCGAAATCATCGCCGCCTCGATGTAGCGCGCGGCGTTGTCGGTGCGTCCCTGGTTGAGACGGATCTGCAACAGATCGAGCGAGCCGACGATACCGGTCAACAGATTGTTGAAGTCATGCGCGATGCCGCCGGTCAATTGTCCGACCGCCTCCATCTTCTGCGACTGCCGCAAGGCCTCCTCGGTCGCTTTCAGCCGCTCAGTGGCGGCTTTCTCGGCAGTCACGTCGCGTGCAACCGCAAAAATGCGGTCCTGATCGGGTACGCCGGTCCACGACAGCCAACGATAAGAACCGTCCTTGTGCCGAAAGCGGCTCTCGAATCTCACTGTCAGATTGCCCTGGATCAGATGGCCGACATCCATCCGGGTCAGTCCGCCATCGTCGGGATGCTCCAGCCATTCCGACGTCCGGTTCAACAACTCGGCCTCGCTCCAGCCGAACGTTCTGGTCCAGGCCGGGTTGACCGTTCGCCAGACGCCGTTGCGATCCACGATCACCAACAGATCCTGCGTCACGTTCCAGATCCGGCTGCGCTCGCGCAGCTTGACGGCGGCAAGAACATCCTCGGTCACGTCGCGGCACACGACCAGCACGCCACTGACGCCGTCGTCTTCGTCGATCGGACTGAAGCTGTAGGTCCAGTAGACTTGCTCCAGCCGGCCATGACGCGTCACCGGAACCAGCTGGTTCTCATGCCAGGTCGCGCCGCCCCCGCTCATCACCTGCTCGATCTGGGGACCGATGATGTCCCAAATCTCGGCCCAGCACTCCCGGCCGGACTGACCGAGCGCGCTGGGATGCCGCTCCGGTCCGAGCGTCTGGCGGTAGGCGTCGTTATAGAACTGGATCAGTTCGGAGCCCCACCAGATGAACATCGGGTGGTTGGTATTGAGCAAGATCCGCACTGCGGTGCGTAGGCTTTGCGGCCAAGTCTTAGGCTCCCCCAGTGGGGTTGCCGACCAGTCGTAGGCCCGTGTCAACTCGCCCATCTCGCCGCCGCCAGCGAGAAAGTCCGCAGACGTCCGTCCGCTGAACTCCACGATGAGGGGTTTGGCGACCAATTTCAGCCCAAAATCCGGCAGCCGGAACGCAGCCACCTGTCACAACAATCCCACCAAACTCGCTTAGGCACCACCTTGTTCCCAACAAATGCACAAAAAATATCTAGTGCCGACGCGGCAGCCGCAACGACCCACCGCGTCGATCCGTATTCGCGAGGACGCCCTATTTCATGAGGCCGGCAGCCGTGAGCGCACGGGTAATGACGCTGCCGACGTCGATCGCGCGGCGTCCTGGCGGCTTGGGATGGCGATCGAGCGTCGCCCGCGGCCACAGTACATTGGCGAGATCCGGCGCTGGCAGAACCGCCGGAATGATCTTCGCCGCTTGCTTCGACGTTCTTGTTGCAGTTTCCTTGAAGGTACCTCGGGCTGACGAATCCAACCGGTCAGGCCGAAGAAACTTGCGATATGATAGGACGAGGAGATTCCCGCCTCGATCAGGAACGCGCCCTGCGCGCCATATCGTTCATCACTGTCGGCGTTGCCGAGCGGCGCGCCGTGGGCCATGTCGGTGATGGTGTAGGATTCGACGATGGTCTCGCCATCGGCATTCCACCAGACTTGACGGGGGTAGCCGTCGACATTCGCCTCCGACATCGGCGCCGCAGGCAGTTGATGGACATCGAGCCACTGCTTGAGGATCTCATCGGCATTGGCCGGGTTGACGGTGCGATCGGCAGAGCCATGCCACACCGAGAGTTTCGGCCACGGCCCGCGGTGATTGGAAGCGCTGCGCACCAGGTCGCCCAACTCAGAAGCCGGGCGCGACGGCGACTGGAACATCCCGTTCAGGGCTTCGCGCACATTGGTCGCGACCCCGTAGGGGAGGCCTGCGATCACGGCGCCGGCCACGAACACTTCCGGATAGGTCGCGAGCATGACCGATGTCATGGCGCCACCGGCGGAAAGCCCGGTGACGAAGATGCGACGCGCGTTGATGTTGTGCTCGCCCACCATGTGCGCGATCATCTGCCGGATCGAGCAGGCTTCGCCGCTCTCGCGCGCGGTATCTTCCGGATTGAACCAGTTGAAGCAGGTTTGCGCGTTGTTCGCGGCCTGCTGCTCCGGCATCAGCAAGGCAAAGCCGAAGCGCTTGGCAAGCGTCGACCAGCCGGCGCCCATATCGTAGCCGGCCGCACTCTGTCCGCATCCGTGCAACACGACGACAAGCGCATGCGGCTCCTGAAGATGGTGAGGGACGAACGAGAACATCCGGAGATCGCCGGGATTGGAGCCAAAGCCGGTGGTCTCAACCAGCGGGCTATCGACCCTTGGCTTGAGGCCTTTTCCAAAATCCGCAAAGCCATTGATTCGATGCAGCTTTGGTAGATGTCGGAGGAATTCGACATTGTTTGCAAGGGACACCGGCAGCTCCGTCATGAGTGAGGTTCATCAACCTCAGCCAGAGCAGATAGTTGCTGCAGTGCAAAATAAAAAGACCGTGCGCTGTCATTCCCCAGAATTTATCGCCCGTGAACGCCGATAACCTTAATCGGCCGCATTCGGCACCGCACGCCGCATCCACGACAGAAACGCGACGCAAGTGAGGATGGATAGCGCAAACAGTGCGAATGACGCGAATAGCGCTGGGCGCACTGACAAGGCCGCTTCAACGGCAAAAAAGGCAGCTCCAATCGCCGCCACTCCGGCGGCGTTGGCGATCTGCTGGGTTGTCCCATACATGCCCGAGCCCGAACCGGCGCTTGCAGGCTTTACCGTGGACAGGACGACGCCGGACAAAGGCGCCATCACCAAGCCCTGGCCGTAACCGAAAATCACCAATAGCAGCGCCAGCACGGACGCGGTCGGGGGTCCCGACCCATGCAACCGTCAGCGCCAGTGCCGCAAGGCCCACGACTTGGATGGCGCAGCCTTCGATCAGCACCAAAGTGCCACGATGCCGCGCCCGCAACGCGCTGTGCCGCGAGGCGATCACGAAAGCCAGCGCCATCGGCACGAACACGAGCCCAGCCTGCAGCGGCGGAATATGCAAACCCCGCTGCATGAACAGGGTCATGACCAGATAGAACGACAGGTTTGCGAAAAAGAAGAAGAAGACCGCACAGAGGCCGCGCATGAATGCGGCGTCCGATAATAGCGCCAGATCGATCAGCGGCATGCCGCCGCGGCGGGCGACCGATCGTTCGAGGCGCAGGAAGGCGGCAATGATGGCGACGCCCGCCAACATCACCAGCCAGGTCCACGGCGCCCAATTCAGATCATGCCCGAACAACAGCGGCCCGATCAGGCACAATAGTCCCGTGAACAGGACGATGGCGCCGGGAATGTCGAGCCGCGTGCCGGGACGCCGTGGCACCGTCGGCATGATCTTCCAGGCCGCCGCGATGATCACGAGGCCGAACGGCACATTGACAAAAAACACCACGCGCCAGCCGAGCCCCGCAAGATCCGAGGTCACCAGCACGCCGCCCAGCGTAAAGCCCGCTGCGCCAGCAAGGCCGAGCACGATGCCGTAAATCGCGAAGGCCCGGGCGCGCGAGGCATCCGAAAACAACAGATGAAGCGTGGCGAGCACCTGCGGCACCATCAACGCCGCGGTCGCGCCTTGCGCCAGCCTCGCCGTGATCAGCTCGGGACCGGATTGCGAAAGCCCGCACCACAGCGAGGTGAGCGCAAAGCCGAGCACGCCGGCCAGAAACACATTTTTGGTGCCATGGATATCGCCGAGCCGGCCGCCGGTGACCACCAGTGTCGCGTAGCCAATGAGATAGATCGCGATGACAGATTCGATCTGCGCCGGGCTCGCATGCAGCTCGACTGCAATGGTCGGTATCGCGACGTTGACGATAAAAGCGTCGACACCGAACATGAATTGTGCGGCGACGACGATGGCGAGGACCCACCAGCGGCGCGACGAATCCACCGGTGTCGAAACCTTCTGGTGCATGGGGAACGGCCTTGTCCGGAATCTTGCTGCGTCGGATGATCTCAGCTTTCAGTCATCCCGGCGATTACCTCCGAGGTAGGCATCCCCGAGGTCTTGGCCCGATTGCTGCTTTCGCTGGGCTTGACGCGTGGAACAGGATGACGCGTTGGCCCCCGTCATTCCGATCGAAGCGACGTGTCCGCCGAAGCTCGAAGGCGGAAGCAATCCAGCTTTGGCGCTGGTGCGGAGAAAGCTGGATTGCTTCGTTGCGGAGCCAGTCATCGGGCGCGCGTTCGCGCGACCCGTTGGCTCCTCGCAATGACGATAATTGGCGTTTCGCCCGCGCCTTAGATCGCCTTCAGCTTCCGATAGGCGAACCACACCATTTTCAACAGCAGCCAGCCGTCGCGAAAGCGCGAGATCTGGGTTTCACCGAACGTGCGCGCCTTGTAGTGGATCGGCGTCTCGATGATTTTGAGATTCTGTTTGGCCGCCCCGAAGATCAGATCGAAATCGCCGAACGGGTCGAAATTGCCGAAATAGCCGCGCTCCCGCGCCAATACTTCATAGTCCTTTCGCATCAGCACCTTGGTGCCGCACAGCGTGTCGGTCAGGCGGGTGTTGACGAGATAGCTGAACAGGTAAGCAAAGCAGCGGTTGGCGATCAAATTGAGCGGGCGCATCGCCTCATTTTCCATCGGGTAGATCAGCCTGGTGCCGTTGACGAATTCGGCCTTCCCGGTCTCGATCACCGCGTGATATTTCGGCAGCGCTTCCGGCGGCATGGTCAGATCGGCATCCAGGATCATCAGGACGTCGCCGGTCGCCGCGGCAAAGCCCTTGCGGACCGCATCGCCCTTGCCCTTGCCGTCCTGTTTCAGCACCTTGATATCCCACTGGTCCTTGTAAGCGTCGCGGACGCGTTCGCATTCCTCATAGGTGCCATCGCTGGAATTGCCCTCGACGAACAGGATCTCCTGGGACGTGCCGAATTTGGGCATGCGCAGGATCGCGTTTTCGATGTTGCCCTTCTCGTTGCGGCAGGGAATGAGAATGCTCGCGGAAAATTTTCGGTCCGGAAACTGACGGACCGGGCGGCCGACGATATAGGTCCGCAGGCACAGTTTCCTGATCCCCGGCAATGGCGCGATGAACCGATTGACGAACGGGCCGAGTCCGAACCAGCGCAGCGGGATCAATTGCCGCTGCTCCTGGCTGATCACCTCGAAGTCCGCGAGATCCACCAGATTGAGGAAGTCAACCGTGGCGATGTAATTGATCTTCGGTTGCCTGGAGCGCAAACGTAAGCCTTCGGCGAGTTTGAGGATCGGCTCCCACAAATGGGAGTAATAGGAGATGATGATCCGCGTCGATGGGGCGCATAAATGATGCACCCGGCTCAAGGTGCCGTCGATGTCTTCGAACATGCCGATGGTGTCGGCGATCACGATGTAGTCGAACGGCCCCTCGATGCCAGCCAGCGTCGCCGGATCTTCCGCGTCGCCCAGGACAAAATTGAGATCGGGATGCAGCGCCTTGGCCTTGGCGACGGCCTTGGCGCTGAAGTCGACGCCGACGCCGTAGGCAGGCGCCAGCGCGGCAAGCAATTGACCGCGGCCGCAGCCCAGTTCCAGCACCCGTTTGCCGGGGGGTATCAGGAAGCCCATGAACTTGCGGTCGTCCTCGCGATAGGCGGCATTGTACTTGCCCGGGCGGTCCAGTTCGTCGCCGGCGGTCTCGAAGTGCCGCTCGTCGCCGGCGGTCTCGAAGTGCCGCAGAAACTCAAGTTTTCGTTGCGAATAGGGGGATGTGGAAATCATGACAGCCTCGAAAGGAGCTTCGAATTCAAGCCTTTGAGTTCAAGGCTTGCCAATTGCCTGCTCGAACCATCAGCCGCGGATCAAAAGAAATACGGTACGTAGCTCGATCAGCTTGTCGCCGTCAGTGAATTTGAGCGGCTTGGGATCAAGCAAAGCGAGATTTGGTGCCGCTTTTACACTTTCCACGGTGGGAAAATAGCCCTTGTCAATGACGTAGGCGCCGATATCCCGCGTGACCTGGCCGGCCATCAGGCTAGAGATCACCTGCGGTCGAGACTTGAAATATTCGTAAGTCAATCGCGGAACGCTGGCATAGATGATGACGAAGCCCTCGCCAAATTGCGCAAGGGGCGCCTTATAGGCGAATTCGACCGCGCGCTTTTCTCCTGCGAGGTAGGAATTGATTTCCGCGAGATCTGCTTGCGCCAGCTGGCTGCCTTTCATCCGGTTGTCCAAAAGATAACTCAGCGGGTATTTCAGTTGACCAGCCATCCACAAAATAGCCAGCGCGGCGAGAGTTGCTCCAACCAAACGAGGCCCAAAGCTCCATGATTTCATGAGCAGGTAGCTGCAAACAGCGCATGCCGGCAAGGTTGCGGACACGCCGGCCGTATAATGAACATCGTAGTGCTTCAGAACGATCAGCGCCGATAGCATCGCGGCCACGCCCGTTCCGATACTGATGACTGCAACTGGTATTTGCCCGGCTCGCCTAAATCCAGTGACGAGGCCTGCGAGCGCGAGTCCGGCCCCGCCGAACAGCGCGATCGGAACGGCGTAAGCGTGGTCCAGCGGGATTGCCGCAATCGCGCGCCGGACTTCGCCCGCGCTAACCACGGTCGGATCGCCGCTTCCGTACAGTTCGGAACCCAAGATGACGGACTTGTGGTATCTCCACATATCGCGAAATGAATCCCAACCGATGATGAGAAATGCCGTCGCGAGAACGATCAAGACAAACGAGCCAACATAGACGGTGAGTATCCAGAAACCCCGTGACAGGCCCACCCTGCAAAAAACCAGCTTCATGAAGATTGCGGCATAGAGCGCCAACGGGATGTAGATGTAGGATAGCTTGTTCATGTAGGCGAGCGCGCCGACGCAGCCTGCGAACACTGCGATGCTGGGGTCGACATCCTTCTCATAGGCAAGCCGCACCATCACCGCCAGAAACAGGCCGTTGATGAGCAGCGCGAACACGTCCATTCCCACCGACATAAACATCTGCAGGGTTGCCGGGGTTGAAGCCAGCCAGAGCGCCACGCCAACCGCGGTTACGCCGACGGGAGCCAGGTTGCGCGCGGCGCGTGCAAAGACATAAACCCCGGCCGCGCCCACAAAAGCGCCAAGAATCAAGATCATCCGGTGATAGTCCTCGACGTGGCCGAGCACCGTGCTGAAGAAATTTTCACCCGAGGCAATCGGATATCCGGTGAGAGCGAGCGCCAGCCAGCTCAACAGATAGAAGGTCACGCCGGGATGGTAGGCCATCCCGACGGCCTCGTACATTTGCCGGTCGGCAAGCCGATACGCCATGTTCAGCGCGTCCGCGAGGCCAAGCGGCTCGTAATCGGTGACCATCCAAAACGACGTTGGGTACGAGAAGGCGAGAAGCATGCAAACTGAGAAAAACACAACGGCAAGGGCTAACGGCCAAAAGGCGCCTCCGCGCAAATCAAAATTCATCTGCGTCAATCCACCCGCGCTATCGCACTGATATCTGCGCCATCCCTGATCATCCGATCGAACCATCAGCCGCGTATCAGAAGAAATACGGTTCGCAACTCGATCAGCTTGTCGCCGTCATTGAATTTTGACGGTTTCGGGTCAAGCAGAGCGAGATTTGGCGCCGCTCTTACACTTTCCACAGTTGGAAAATAGTGCTTGTCGATGACATAGGCGCCGACATCCCGTGTGACCTGGTCGGCGACCAAGCTGCTGACGACTTGAGGTCGAGTCTTGAAATACTCGTAGGTCAATCGCGGGACGCTAGCATAGAGGATCACGAAGCCCTCGCCAAATTGCGCGAACGGCGTCTTATAGGCAAATTCGACGGCGCGCTTGCTTCCTGCGACGTGGGAATTGATCTCCTCGAGATCTGCCTTGGCGAGCCTGTTGTTGTTCATTCTGACGGCGACGACGGTACTCAGCATCCCCTGCACTTCAAAAGCCATCACCAAAATAGCTATCCCGACGAGAGTTGCGCCAACCAAACGAGGCCCAAAGCTCCATGATTTCGTGAGCAAATAGCTGCAAACAACGCATGCCGGCAAGGTTGCGGAAACGCCAGCCGTATAATGGATATCGTAGTGCTTTAGAACGATCAGTGCCGAAAGCACCGCGGCCACGCCCGTTCCGATGCAGAGGACTGCAAGCGGGATTTGTCCAGCCCGCCTAAATCCAGTGACGAGGCCTGCGAGCGCGAGACCGGCTCCGCCGAACAGCGCGATCGGAACGGCGTAAGCGCGGTCGACCGGTATTGCCGCGATCGCACGCCGGACTTCGCCCGCACTGACCACGGTCCGATCGCCGGCTCCATACAATTCAGAACCGAGAACCACGCTCTTATGGTACGATATCAGCTCGCGAAACCCTTCCCAATCGATGATGAGAAATGCCGTCGCGACGATCATCAAGGCAAAGGTGCCGAGATAGACGGTGAGCAGCCAGAACCCCCGCGACAGGCCCGCTTTGCAGAAAACCAGCTTCATGAAGATTGCGGCGGAGAGCGCGAACGGGATGTAGATGTAGGATAGCTTGTTCAGATAGGCGAGCGCTCCGACGCAGCCTGCGAGCACCACGATGCTGGGATCGATCTCCTCCTCATGGGCAAGCGGCACCAGAACCGCCAGAAACAGGCCGTTGATGAGAAGCGCGAACGCGTCCATTCCCACCGACATAAACATCTGCAGGGTTGCCGAGGTTGAAACCAGCCAGAGCGCTGCACCGGCTGCGGTTACGCCGACGGGAACCAGGTTGCGCGCGGCGCGTGCAAAGACATAAACGCCGGCCGAGCCCACCAACGCTCCAAGAATCAGGATCATCCGGTGATAGTCCTCGACGTGGCCGAGCACCGTGCTGAAGAAATTTTCTCCCGAGGCAACAGGGTATCCGGTGAGGGCGAGCGCCAGCCAGCTCAACAAATAGAGGGTCACGCCCGGATGGTAGGCCATCCCGACAGCCTCGTACATTTGCCGGTCGGCAAGCCGATACGCCATGTTCAACGCGTCGGCGAGACCAAGCGGTTCATAGTCGGTGACAATCCAGAACGAACTTGGGTACGAAAAGGTAAGCAGCATGCAAATTGAAAAGAAGCCAATGGCAAGGACCAGCGGCCACCATGCCCCTCCGCGCCTGCCAGGATTCATCTGCATCAATTTACTCGCGCAATCGCGTTGATACCGGCGCCATCCCCGATCATCCGCTGCAGCTCGCGCGGCGTCGACGGCAATGGTTGCAAGGTTCGTTCATCGTAAAAGGAATATCCATTCGGGATAAAGTAGGAAAACAGCTGATCCAGCGACGTCCCATGCTCCTCGAGCACATAGGGCGACAGCTCCATCACAAAGATCGGGCGGACGTCGCGGAGCAGCGCGGTTGCGCCGCGCAGAACGTCGCATTCAAATCCATCGACGTCGAGTTTGACGAGCTGCACTTTGCGATTCCCAAGTTCGGACAGCACACTGTCAAGACTTCGGGCCCGCGCCGCTTCCGCTCGCATTTCCCGGCCGAGATGTTTTGCGTGAAGGCCGGCCTCGCGGGTCAGCGGCCAACTCGAATAGATGGCCTGCGGCACCCGGTCTTCATCATGCGCCGCGAGGAAACAATGGCAGGCGGTCACCCGGGACTTGAGCTCCGGGTTGAGCTCGAGGTTGCGCCCAAGCTTGCGAAACGCATAGTCGGTCGGCTCGAATGCGATGACGCGGCCATTGGGGCCGACCAGCTGGGCGAGATGAAGGGTGTGAGCGCCGATATTGGCGCCGATATCGAGCACCAGCGATCCCGGCGAGACCAGTCGGCGCAACGCCGCTTTGGTCTGGCGCTCATAGATATTGCCAAGGTAAATGGCAAAATCGATCCCTTGCGAGAGATCCAGCTCATAATTGATGCCTCCCCGCACCACGACGTCTCGATCGGTGCGGCCAAGCATGGCGCGACCAGCTCGAACGACGCGATACATCGCGCGGGCGCCGGCAATCTTATGGGTCGTTTTCATCGGAAATTCCGAATTGTGAACCGTCGATCGAGCGGTGCTTTTAGCTGAGGGGTCTGACGGTGTAAATTCGGCAACTGCACCAACTGGGGCCGACCGCCGGCGGATATGGACCGGCACTGGTGGATGTGTGATATCCCCTCATCCACACGGGCTCGCTCCCTAGCATCAATCTGCAGATTTTGGCTGTTTTTACGGATGTTTCAAAGTCTCATCAAAAATTCGGCGGTGCAGCTATTTGAGTTGGCTGCGAAGCTTGGCATTCACCGTCTGCCCCTGTTCGAACGGGTCTTTCTGGTGCTTTACGCCGGCTACAAGCGACATTTCGAAGCCGGGCCGATCGAACGTCTCCAGGAATTTATTCCAGAGGGATCGCTGGTCATCGACGTCGGAGCCAATGTCGGGTTTTTCGCCCTCCGCTTCGCGCAGTGGGTGGGCGTTGGCGGCGAAGTCGTTGCGATCGAGCCGGAGGATCGCAACTACCAGGCCTTGCTCGCAGCACTCAAGCGGGAGGGCCTGTCCGGCAGGGTGCGCGCCATGAAGGCCGTTGCCGCAGCTAGCGCCGGCCCGATGTTTCTCGAGATCAATCAGCTCCACCCTGCAGACCACAAGCTTTCGCGGGATGGCACCGGGGTCGCCGTCGAAGCGGTAAGACTGGACGATCTGGTTTCGGACAAGGGCGTGCTGCGGCCAAGCCTGGTCAAGATCGATGTGCAAGGAGCCGAGATGCTGGTCTTGCAGGGCGCATCCGATATTCTTGGATTGGCTGCACCTGCGCTTTTCATTGAACTGCACGACGAAGGATTGCAGCGCTTCGGCGCGTCGGTATCCGCCATTCTGGATTATTTATCGCAATATGGCTACGAGCCGTATTGGTTGATGCGCCACGGGCCGCACCGGAAAATTAGCCGCGCAGAGATCAGCGCGAAGGCTGCGGGGAACGCTTACGTCGACGTTCTGTTTCTGAAGGCGGCCTGACCGGCCGCGCCGTGCACGAATCTTGCGCAGTCTTAGCGCTCGAACAATTGTCCGACCAGGCGACCTTCGTTCTTCACGGCGCCAAACCCGTCGAACTCATATGGCACACCAAACAGACTGATCGTGCCCATTTCGGGATTGGCATTGCACCACTGCGTCTTGTCAATTTCGCCCTGGTCGCTGCGCTCGAGATTCTCGCACCATTTTGAATCCTGTTTCTGATAGGTGACCGTCACCGAAATATTGCAGTCGAGAACGGTATCGGTTCCGCAGATGGACCGCACCACCACAGGTTCGCCGCGCACCAGCCTGGCCTGCCAAAAATTGGCGGTTCGAGATTGATAAAGTCTTCGAGCCGAGCCGAGTACGATCGAAGCCACCGCTATCAGGAGGATGGCGGTGGCGATCCGCCCTCGCCTGCGTCGCCTCAGGTTTAGTTGCGGATCGCTATCTTGCATCACGGCTTCCATCGTACCCCCATACGAGCATCTCTCCCGAGACGCCCGGCGAAGCAACGGGTCCGGCTGGCGCCAGCCCGACGACAGGCTCTCCGACCCATACGCCGTCTCGCCGCTTTTGGGCACGCCGTCAACGCAGCTTCGCGAGAAATCAGCGTCCGGGTATGGTCTTACTGCGGAGGTCGCAGCTCGATGCCGTAACGGGCATAGATCTTCGCGATGGTGCCGTCCGCCAAGAGCTTCTCGATCGCCGCATCGACACGCGCCCGCAGCCTGTCGTCGGGGCGGAACAGCCCAGCCGCGATGTTCCAGTTCAAATCCTTATCATTGTCGAACGCCGGAATCAGGCGCAACGGCGTGTCGGCATGCTGCTGGTTGAACCAGCCGACCGTCCCCGGTGTGACGGCCGCCGCCTCGATCTCGCGATTGGCCAGCGCCGCAACGATCTCGTCCTCGAACACGAACGGCGACGTGACCGTGCCGCCCTTGTCCAGCATCATCGAGACCAGCGAGCCGACCGGCACCCCGACCCGCTGATCGGAGCCGAGGCTTGTCAGCGACGTCGCGTGCGAGTCGGCCCGGACCGCGAGCACAACACCGCTGCGATGGTAGGGACGCGTTACTTTCACGCCGCCTTCGGGCGGTGCATCCTTGCGGGCGATGGTGTCGAGCACGAGGTCGCAATCGGCGCGGCGATACTGGATCGCGCTGACCACCCACTCGCGCGTCAGCTTGACGCCGAGCTCCTGGGCAATTTGCTCGCCGAGCTCGATCTGAAATCCCGGAACCGGTCCGGTCTTGCTGGCGAACGGCAGCGCATTGGGGTTGGCGCAGAGCGTCAGCGCGCCGCGCTCGATGATGGTTTCCAGCGAGCGCGCATCCGCCGCGGCGCTCCCGAGCACCAACAGCGAGATGCTTGCCGCGTATCCGACGATGCGGCCCCGAGGTTTCGCAAACGCCTTAGTCATCGAGCCCCCGGATGTAGGCCAGGATCGCAATGATCTGACCGTCGCTGAACACCGAGCCAAACGCGGGCATCGACCCCAGCTTGCCCTTCTTGATGCGCTCGATGATGAATTCGTCGCTGCGCTCGGTTTTCGACAATTTCGGACCCCTGCCCGCGGCACGACCACCATCCTGGTGACAGAAACCGCAGGTGGTGGCGAACATTTGCTCGCCATTGATGTCGTTCGGCGAGGCTTCGGCGTTCGCCAGCGGACTTGTCGACCCCGCTGAGGTCGACTGATCGGCAAGCGCAGGGGTCGGCAGCCATGGCCATAGGATGGTCATGGAAGCAACGATCACTAATGGTATTCGCATTCCGGCATCCGTATTGACCAGCAAAGGCGGCAGGGAGCGATCCCTGCCGCCACCGCCGTCGTCATTGTTTCAGTGCGAACACAACCAGGGCGCCGGTATTCTTCGACATGCTCTTGAAGGGCTCGCCGTAGAGCGCGATGTACTCGTCGGACACCAGGCTGCCCCAGCCCGCCGGCACGGCGATGTACTGCTTGCCGCCCGCCATGTAGCTGATGATGCCGGCATTGTGGCCCATGCCGTTGTTGTGCGACCACAGCTCCTGGCCGCTCTCGGCATTGTAGGCGTGCACGACACCTTCGGCATCCGGCACGAACACCAGATTGCCGGCGGTGGCGAGGACGCTGGCAAGCGGCGGCTCCTTGTAGTTGACCTCCCACTTCTTGGTGCCGCTGACGGGATCGCGGGCGTCAAGATGACCCATGGCCGGCCCGTCCGGTGGCGGCACCAATTTGAACTGGGCGCCGATATTGAGCTGGGCCATCGGCTCGAGGATCGGCGTGGTCTTCTCCACCGTCAGCTCCATGCACCATTCCTGACCGATCCTGTAGTAGAGCCCGGTCTTCGGGCTGTAGGCGCCGGAGTTCCAGCTGATGCCGCCGGCGATCGCCGGGCACAACGGAGTGTCCGCCTTGCCAGCCACGAGATCGCGGCGGCCGATCAGTTCGCCGGTCTTCGGATCGATGCCCTTGACGAAGTTGATGTTCTTGACGAGCGCCCAGACGTTCTCGATCTTGGCGTTGGAGCGATCATAGACGAAGACGTATCCGCTCTTGTTGGCGTGTACCACGAGCTTCTTGCCGCCACGGTCGATCATGACGAACTCGCCGACCGCGGAATCGAAGTCCCAGGCATCGTGCGGCAGCTCCTGGTGATAGAATTTGAGCTTGCCGGTATCGGGATCGAGCGCGATGACCGATGTGGTGTAGAGATTGTCGCCCGGCCGCGGTCCGCTCTTCTTCCAGTCGGCGCCTGACCAGTCATAAAGCGGCGCCGGATTGGCGGTGCCCCACCACACCGAATTGGTCTCCGCGTCATAGGCGCCGGGCATCCAGCCGCCACCGCCGCCGGTCCGCCAGGAGTCGTTGCCCCAGGTCGCCATCGCCTCCTCGGTGCCGGCGACCGTGTCAAACTGCCATTTCTTCTGTCCGGTCTTGGCGTCGATGGCGAAGATCGGTCCACGTCCGGGCCATTCGCCGCCCTGCGCACCGATGATCACCATGTCCTTCACGACCAGCGGCGCGCCGGTGAAGCCGACCGTCACCTTCTTGGAATCCAGGAGTTTTGTGTCCCACGCCGGCTTGCCGGTCTTCAGATCGAGCGCGATCAGGCGCCCGTCGACGGTGCCGACATAGAGATTGCCCTGTCCGATGGCGATGCCTCGGTTGTAAGGCGAGTGCGTCTGCTTGGCGACCAGCTCCTCGTCGAGCTCCGGAGCATAGGTCCAGATCGTCTTGCCGGTCGCGCCGTCCAGCGCATAGACACGGCTGTAGGAGCCTGAATAGTACAGCACGCCGTTGACGGCGAGCGGCGTCGACTGCAGGCCGCGGGTGGCGCGCTCCGGAAAATGCATCCAGGCGACTTCGAGATTCTTGACGTTGCCGGCATTGATCTGTTCGAGGCCGCTGTAATGGTAGGACTTGTAGGTGCCGTGATGCGTCGCCCAGTCATTCTGCGCCGCCTCGGCATTGAGCGCAGCCGCGTCCTGGGCCTGCGCTGGCGGGGCCGTCAATAGGGCAGCCACCGCCAGAAGAGCCATCTGTATCCTCCCTTTGCTAAGTTGTTTGTTGGGCCGAATTGTCGTCGCGACCTCTGCAGTGTGCTGGTGTCAATGCTTCATCGAGCGGGTCTCCACAAAGAGCGCATGGACCGAGGAACTGCCGTCGTGAAGAGACGGCAGCGATTGTTACCGCCGAAGTGAGCAGCGGGCAGAGGTTCGGAGAAATAGCTTTTTGCGATGAGGGCGCCAGTCGGTGCGCGGCGGCATAGGCCGCCATCGCCGGGACTTACCTGCCCCATGCTGCACCGGACGTTGCCGGCGATGTCGGTGCGCTGCACCATGACATGTCCCTCGGACCCGTCTGCCATTAGTTGGACCGAATTGTTGTTTTTTTGTGGAGCGCGGCGACCTCGAGCCGAAATAGGCGGTCGACAAGCGAATTTTCCGTGCGCTCGCCGTGGTTGGGCCTCCATCGGAGCCTGCACAACAGGACGTCTTGGTCCAGTGTGGGCGAGAACGCTGTTCGCCGCCGTCCGTTGCTGCGGAGGTAAAACGGCGGAGGAAATTCCGGGTGACGGTATGTGACCTTGACTTGCACGATAACCATGCATCGCCGGCGGGCTTTCCGCGATTGCCTTGGTGATCGCCGCCCCGTAGTTTGGGCCGAGCCCCCTAAGAACAGCACCCAAGAACAAGAAGTCCGGAGAGAAACCCTATGGCCCGCCTCAAATTCGGAGCCTTCCTCGCCCCGCATCACTCGATCTGGTCGAGCAGCTCGATGCGCTTGGCTATGACGAGTTCTGGTGCGGCGAACATCATTCCTCGGGCTGGGAAACCATCGCCTCGCCGGAAATGTTTCTTGCCGCCGCCGGTGAGCGCACCAAGCGGATAAAACTCGGCACCGGCGTGATCTCGCTGCCCTATCACCATCCCTTCAATGTCGCCCAGCGCATGGTGCAACTCGACTACATGACGGGCGGCCGCGCCATCTTCGGCTCGGGCCCCGGCGCGCTCGCCTCCGACGCGCACACCCTGGGCATCGACCCAATGACGCAGCGCGACCGCCAGGACGAGGCGATTGCCATCATTCGCCGCCTGTTCAAGGGCGAGCGCATCACCGCCAAGAGCGACTGGTTCACCATGAACGACGCCGCGCTGCAGATCTTGCCCCTGCAAGAAGACATGCCGTTCGTGGTGGCCTCGCAGATCTCGCCGTCGGGCATGACGCTGGCCGGCAAATACGGCATCGGCATCATCTCGCTCGGCTCGATGTCGACGCAGGGCCTGATGGCGCTGCCGACCCAATGGGGCTTTGCCGAGGACGCCGCGAAGAAGCACGGCACCACCGTCAGCCGGTCCGACTGGCGCGTGCTCTTGACCTGGCACATCGCCGAGAGCCGCGAACAGGCCCGACGCGAGGCCGGTCCCGGATTAATGCACTGGCACAACGAATATAATGTGCGCACGCTGCAGCGGCCGGGCCTGGAGCCGTTCACCTCCCCTGAGGACGCCATTGAGAAGACCGCCGGCGGCGAAGCGGCTGCCTCCACCATCGGCACCCCCGATGACCTCGTCAAAACCATCAAGAATCTGATGCGGGTTTCCGGCGGGGTCGGCACCATCATCGGTTTCGTGCACGACTGGGCCAACCCTGAAAACACCCGCCGCAGCTGGGACATGGTGGCACGCTATGTGGTGCCGGAAATCAACGGCTATATCGACGGCCTGCACAAGTCGCAGAAATTCGTGATCGAAAACCGCGCGGTGTTCGAGCGCGCCGGACAGGCCGTGATGGCCAAGATCATGGAAAACGACAAGGCCGCCGCGGCCCTTTCGCTAACCGGCCCCGGCCGCGTCGCGATCCCGACCATCAACGCGCCGGACCTGCAGAAGGAAGCGGCGAAAAGGAAAGCGTGAGCGGGAATTCAATGTCGTCCCTGCGAAAGCAGGGACCCATAACCACCGATGTTAGTTGTCAGAAAGCCGTCTAGCCCCAGCGCTGGATAGCGAGGCCGCGGCGTATGGGTCCCTGCTTTCGCAGGGACGACACCGGTTTGGTTTTCCACCTTCGACAAAATCACTTCCCGTAATAGCCCTGCACCGTCTCCCAGGCGACGGTCTGCAGCAAATGCGCGGTCTGCTCGTCGATCCCCGCGAGATAGGCGTTGCCGACCGGCGAGCGGCCGGTCAGCGCGGCAAACGTGGTGCAGGCGGCGAGATAGGTTCCCGCTGGAGATGGATGGCGCTTGTCCGGCGCATAAAGATTAAGCTCCGGCTGCTTACTGATCGCGCGCGCAAATGCGAGGCCGGCCGGAATCACCAGCGCGTTATTGTCATTGCCGGCGATGGTATAGGCTTCGGCCAATTGCGCCGTCATTTCAGGCTTGTCGGCATAGGCCCATGACATGAAGAACACCGGCCGCGCGCCATGGGCGCGGACGATGTCGCTGTTCTTTTTGGCATATTCGGTGAACACCGTGTTCAGCTTGGGATGGATCGGGCACTGGCTGCAATCCATCATGACCGCGACGTCGAATAATTTGTCGCGGTTGTGGAAGACGATGTTGTTGTGCTCGTCGAAAGAATATGAGCCGATGGCGTTGGGCCTGAAATAGCTCTCGACGTCGTGCCAATCGAAGCCGGAGCCGCCGATCGTCACCATAGTGTTGTGATAGTCGTGCGCGTGATCGGGGTCAGCGGCCTTTTCCAGCCGCCCGACATCGTCGGGCATGCCGTTGTTGTAATAGAAGAAGCTGTTGCCGATAAAGATTTCGGTTTTCGGGAAATCGGGACCAAGGCTCGTCACAATAGGTTTGGGGACGACAGGCTTGGTCTGCGCCAGCGCCGCCGACGCTGCGACAAAGCCAGCCGCGACCAACGCAACAAAAAATCCCCGAAAATTTCTCGACATATCCAGTCTCCCTGCCTGTTCGATTTTGCTTGTGAGAGCCTATCAGGACGTGCGGCTTTGTCGTACTATCGGGTCGGCAACCCAGGCTTGCTTTTGCGCCAAGCAGACAAAGGGTTTTATTTACCAGCCCGGGCTATGCCGATGACGTTCGCCTTAAGCTGCGTCGCGACAATATTGCGGTTCGCACAGATTGGGACCAACCGGAGCAACTGCCATGTCGATGCAAACTGTGGTCTCTCCCGCGATTTCCGTCACGCCGCCGAAGCGCAATTCGCTGAAGCACATTCCCGGCGACGAGGGCTGGCCCCTGATCGGCAAGACGCTTGCGGTGCTCGCCGACCCCAAGGGACATGTCGAGCAGCACGCCAGGAAATACGGGCTGGTCTATCGCACCCATTTGTTCGGCGAGACCAGCCTGTCGCTGCTCGGGCCCGAGGCCAATGAGCTCGTGCTGTTCGACCAGGCAAAACTGTTCTCCTCGACGCTCGGCTGGGGACGGATTCTTGGATTATTGTTTCCGCGCGGGCTGATGCTGCTCGATTTCGACGAGCATCGCCTGCATCGGCGTGCGCTGTCGGTCGCCTTCAAATCCGGACCGATGAAGTCTTATCTGGCGGAGCTCGATACCGGGATTGCGGCGCGGGTCGTGCAATGGAAGGCGCAGCCGGGGCCGATGCTGTTTTATCCCGCAATGAAGCAGCTCACGCTTGATCTCGCCGCGACCTCTTTCCTCGGCGCCGGCATCGGGCCCGAGGTTGACGAGATCACGCGCGCCTTCGTCGACATGGTGGCGGCGTCTGTCGCCGTAATCCGCAAGCCGCTGCCGGGCACCAAGATGGCGCGTGGCGTCCGGGGGCGGAAACGCATCGTGGCTTACTTTGCCGAGCAGATCCCGATCCGCCGCGCTAAGGGCGGCGAGGACCTGTTCTCGCAATTATGCCATGCGACCCATGAGGACGGCGCGCTGTTGTCGAATCAGGACATCATCGACCATATGAGCTTCCTGATGATGGCCGCCCACGACACGCTAACCTCATCGCTGACATCCTTCATCGGAGCGCTCGCCGCCAATCCGCAGTGGCAGCAGAAGCTGCGCGACGAGGTGACGGCGCTGGGCGTTGCCGCCGGCGGGCCGACCACGTTCGATAATCTGGAGGCGATGCCGCTCACCGAGATGGCGTTCAAGGAGGCATTGCGGATCAAGCCGCCGGTGCCCTCGATGCCGCGGCGCGCGATCCGCGATTTCTCCTTCAAGGGTTACACGATCCCGGCCGGCGCCATGGTCGGCGTCAATCCGCTGTTCACCCACCACATGCCGGACATCTGGCCCGATCCTGAAAAATTCGATCCGACGCGCTTCACCGAGGAGGCGCAGCGCAACCGCCATCGCTTCGCCTGGGTGCCGTTCGGCGGCGGCGCGCACATGTGCCTTGGATTGCATTTTGCCTATATGCAGGCGAAATGCTTTGCACGGCATTTCCTGCAGAATCTATCGGTCTCGCTGGAAGAGGGCTATACGCCGGATTGGCAGATGTGGCCGATCCCGAAGCCGCGGGACGGCTTGCGGGTGACGCTGTCGCGGCTTGCGTAAGCGGGAATCACGCCTGCGCGGCGATGCCGATCACGTCGATCCCGTCGGCGCGCCCGCGGATAGGTAAACACCCGAGATCGCAAACCGCAAACGGCGGTGCTGATTTAAACCGGCCCATTGCCGCGCGGGACGCCAGAAAGCCGCCATCGACGTTGCGGGAGAGCTCCTCGAGCCGCGCCGCGGTATTCATGACGTCGCCGTTGAAGACGATGGCGCGTTTGACGTCGCCGATCTCGCCGACAATCACCGGCCCGAAATGCAGGCTGCCGCGAATCCGCGGCACGCTGCCGAATTCGCGTTCGAACTGGCTCGCGGCTAGCGCCAGCGCCTCACGCATCGCCATGAAGCACCGCAGCGGACGGCAATCGATCGCGCCAGAGTTTTCGCGCCAGGTCACGATGATTTCGTCACCGACATAATCGAGAACTTCGCCGCGATAGTCGACGACCGAGAGCGTAAGCAGGCGAAACGTGCGGTCGAGAAAGCGATGGATACCGACGCCGCCGAGCCGTTCGGCGAGCCCGGTCGATCCCGCGATGTCGACAAAAAGCACAAAGCGGTTTTCCTCGACCGGGGAATGATAGCGCCCGCTGATAAAATTCAGGAACGCGCGCGGTCCGATGATGTTGGCGATTCCCTGAACCAGATTGGCCAACACCAGGAATGCGATGGAATAGATCGCCGCACTCCAGAAGGTCTTGTGGGTTGGATCAACAGGAGTCCCTGCGACGAGGTCACCTAACTGCAGAAAGAGGATGGGGACAATGATGACGGCGTAGATCGCGCTTCGCACAATCAGGTTGCCGGCAAACGAAAGGCTGCCGAGCCACGGGCGTAACGGCCCTTCCAGGACGAACACTGAAATTCCCGCCAGTGGGACACCGAGAAGGAGCCCATAAGCGATACCTGACGCTATTTCGGAAGCCGATATGGGACCCTTGGCAAAAACAAATGCAATGCCTCCGATTGCGCTCGCGACAATAAGGACCGCCAGGAATCGCAGTTTCTTTTCAAGCCTTGCGTTCATGCCGCCTGTCCCCCTCTCCCGCCAGCTCCGAGGCGGGGACCATGACAGCAAAAGCCGCAATCATTCAATGAACGTCGTGAGCTGCGCGCCCTCGTCCGCGACAAACACGGCGATCAGTTCGGCGGGCTCGGTGTTGCTCGCGTTCGCCGATACCAGATGGGTGGCGCCGGGCGGCTCGAAGAACGACTGGCCGACCTTGAAGATCTCGACCGGACCGCCGGCGAGCTGCGAGCGGATCTCGCCCTTGCTGATATAGGCGGTGACCGAGCCTGCGTGCCGATGCGCGCGGGTGAATCCGCCGGGACCATAGAACACGCGCACGATCGTCACGCGCTTGCCCGGCACGTTCGGCAGTGCGTAGGAGCCGATCGGCTCGACGGTATCGAGCGGCGAGCCCGCGGGATCGCTGACCGCGCAGAGCGGCTCAGCCACGCTCGAAAGCGTGTCCATTATGACCGGCAGCGCCTTGCCGATCAGGAATGCGCAGGCGAGCCCGGCGAGGACCGCCATATGAAGCGGCCGAGCCTCGGGCCGGCCTAGCCGTATAGCTGATGTGGCGAACATCGAGTTCTCCTTATGTCTTGCTCAAATGTGCCCCCACGTCATTGCGGGGAGTGAAGCGACGAAGCAATCCAGCTTTTGCTTTTGGCGGCTATGGATTGCTTCCGCCTTCGCTCTTCGAGCTACGGCGGACAAGTCGCTTCGCTCGCAATGACGATTTGGGCTGAACTATCCCGCGCCCTGATCGAACGCCTTGCGCAGCGCGACATAGCCCTGCTGCTGCTGCGTCCAGTTGCGGCCGCCGGTGATGGCGCCATCGATCACCAAATCATGCCCGTTGATAAAACTCGATTCGTCGCTGGCGAGAAACACCGCGGCATGGGCGATGTCTTCCGGCAGCCCGGCGCGCGGGATCGGCTGCGCGGTCTTGTAGATCTCGCGCATCACATCGGGGGTCTTCTCCGCGGCCTCGACCGACAGGCCGAGTGCCTTGCCGAAAATGCCGGTGGCGATCGCGCCCGGCGAGATCGAGTTGACGCGGATGCCGGACTCGCCGAGCTCCATCGCCACGCATTTGGTGAGATGAATGACGGCGGCCTTGGCCGCGCCATACACCACCGACGACGAGAAACCGGCAAGCCTTCCGGCGATGCTGCCATTGTTGATGATGCTGCCCGAACCCTGCTTTTTCATGTAAGGCGCGGCATGCTTCATGCCGAGCATCACGCTGCGCACCAGGGTTGCCATCGCGGCATCGAAACGGGCAACATCGAGCCCTTCGATGCCGCCGGTCTGCGCCGGGCCGCCGGCGTTGTTGAACAGGCAATCGATGCGGCCAAATTTTTCGACCGCGTGGGCGATCAGCGCCTGCATCTGCTCTTCCACCGTGACGTCGGTTTGAAGGAAAATGCAGTTGCCGCCGAGCCTCTTGGCCAGCGCCTCGCCTTCCGGCACGCGCCGGCCGGCGACCACGATCTCGGCGCCTTCCGCGACAAATACCTCTGCGGTGCGCAAGCCTATGCCGCTAGTCGCGCCGGTGATGACCGCGACCTTGCCGTTGAGCCGTCCCATGTGGTTCTCCCCGATTTGACGTTGGTTTTAAATATCTGCGGCTTGTCGAAATAGCGCAAGCCAGGCTTGCGCGCAGCACTATTGCAGCGTCGTACCCTCAACCTTTGGGGGCACCTACGGAGAATTTTACTCTATGCTCGGCCTTATTTTGGATTTGCTGGTCCGTTCATGTGGTCCATGATGAAGCTGATTGACGAATTTCGGCGCGGCTGGAACGGAATTTCCCAGCCATCGCTGCTTTTTGCCGTTGGGTTTGCAGCATCCTGCCTCGCTTTGGCGACCGTGGCACGTTGGCTTCTTTCCCTGATCCGGCCCGACGTATTTTTCACTCCCTATATCCCGGCGGTGTTCTTTGCCACCGCGTTCGGAGGTTTCCGGGTCGGGGTCGCCACCGCCCTGTTCGGGGGCACGCTCGGGTTGGCGCTCGATTTCAGCAACGGTTCGGCCGATCTTGCCAGAGTGGCGCTGTTTTTCATCTACCTGATGGTATGCGGCCTCACGATCTGGGGCATCGAACATTATCGTTCGATCGCTTCAAATCAGCGAGATATTTCAAGACGCCTGATCCAGGAGGAAGAGTACCGGAAACTCGTGGTCGACGAGCTGCAGCACCGGCTGAAGAACAAACTATCGACGATCCACGCGGTTCTGCATCAGGTGCTGTACGATCAGCCGCAAGTCTGGGCCAGCATCGATCATCGGATGCGAGCGCTGTCGGCGACCGACGATTTGATCGCGCGGCTCGACAGAAGCGGCTGCGACATCAAGGATCTCTTGCTCTCTGAGCTCGGGCCTTACGGGCATGTCCGGTTTACGCTGAACGGCAATTCGTTGTTTCTGCCCGAAAAATTGGCGGTGAGCCTGGCCCTGGTATTTCACGAGCTTGCCACCAATGCCGGGAAATACGGCGCGTTTTCTTCCACCCACGGGCTCTTGCAGGTGTCGTGGTCGGTATCGGACGATCGGCTCAATATTACCTGGGACGAGACCGAAGGTCCTCCGATCGGAGCCATCGGGGAAGCCGGTTTCGGCACCAAGCTGTTGAAATCGGCGCTGCGGCCTTTCGATGGCAAGACCGAGATCGCTTTTTTGAAGACCGGGGTTCACTGCACGATGCAGTGCAAGGTTCCCCGCAGCTAACGCGCGGTTTTGCGCGCGCACGTTTCGTGGAACAGCATATTCCGAAATGCCGTTGACACTCTGTTAATGACAACTCGCGGCCTTCGATCCAATCCGACCATCGGCGCGTCGCATCATCGAGTTTCGCATTTCTACTTAACCAAACCTAAGAGAGAGTTTGACAGGCTCGGCGGTCATGCACGCCCCCAGCCAACACGACCCCGATTCCGCCGCCGCGGAAGACGACACCGACCTTGCGGTCGAAACCGAGCTGAGCATCCTGCGGGATATTTTCAGAATGCTCCCCGCCGGCGTCACGGTTCAGGACGAGCGGGGCCGTTTCCTGCTGGTGAACGACGCTGCCGCGCTGCAGCTCGGGATCGCCGCTGGCGACCCGGACGGGATCGCCGCTGGCGACCCGGTGCTGTCGCAGGAACTGCACCGCCGCCGCGAAACCGGCCTTGAATTGCTGCGCACCGGCCGCCCCGCGGTAGCCGAGGAAACTGTCAGCAATGGCCCGGTCAAGCAGGTTCTGCTTACCGCCCATCGCCCGGTTCGCATCGCCGACCGCAACCTGTTGCTGTCGAGCTCGGCCGATATCAGCGAGCAAAAGGCCGTCGAAGATCACCTGTTCCGCTCGGCCTATTATGACGAATTGATCGCGCCAACAGCCTGCTGCAGCGCGACGAGCCGCACGGCAGGTTTGCGCTGGCGTTTCTCGACATCGACAATTTCAAGCACATCAACGACTATTACGGCCACGCCATCGGCGACGAGCTATTGGTGGAGGTCGCAAGGCGGCTGGGGCTGAATTTACGCGAATCCGACATGCTGTCGCGGATCTCCGGCGACGAATTCCTGCTGCTGCTCAATCCGATCCAGAGCGAGCACGAGGTGGCGGAATATATCCACTTCACGCTGGATCGCCTGAAGGCGCCGTTCTTCATCGACGGATCGGAAATCTTCGCCTCGACCTCGATCGGGGTCAGCGTTTATCCCGATCACGGCCGCAGCTACGAGGCGCTGCGCCAAAACGCCGATATCGCGATGTATCGCGTCAAGAACAATGGCAAGGGCTCCGCGGCGTTCTTCGACGCCGGCATGGAGCGCGAGGCGCTGGCGCGCATGAAGATCGAGCAGTCGCTGCGGCTTGCGATCCTGGAGAAGCGCTTTTGCTGCGCGTTCCAGGCCAAAGTCGACATCCGGACCCAGGACATCAAGGGCATCGAGGCGCTGGTGCGGCTGCGCGACGACGAGGGCGTGATCCAGGCCCCCGGCACCTTTATCAATCTCGCCGTGGAGCTGGGCCTGATCGACGAGTTGACGCACCTGGTGCTGGCTGAGATCGTCAAGTCGATCGACCTGATCAACGATACGTTCGGCCACGACACCACGATCAGCATCAATGTGGCAGCAAAACAGGCCGGCAACCCGGAATTCATGCGCTCGTTTGCGGACGCGCTGGAGGCGACCGGATTCTCCAAGCGATTCATGATCGAGGTGACCGAGGATGCCTTTGTCACCAAGTCGCATTTCCAGGACGAGATCCTGCCGATCTTCCGCAAGCTGGGGGTCGGGATCTCGATCGACGATTTCGGCATCGGCTACTCGTCGCTGTCGGCGCTCGCCGACATCACCGCCGACGAGATCAAGATCGACCGCTCCTTCATCACCGACATTCATAAACGCCCGCGCAGCCAGGGCATTTTGCGGGCGATCGAATCCTTGAGCGAAGCGCTCGGCATGACCGTGATTGCCGAGGGCCTGGAGTCGTTCGAGGAACTCGCCTACCTGCAGGCCGCCACCAACATCCGCTATGCGCAGGGCTTTTACTTTTCCAGGCCGATTTTCCTGGAAGAACTCAAACCCGCGGTCCCGCTTGCCAGCGAGGCTCGCGTCAATCCGGCGAGCCGCCCGCTGCAGATGAGCCGCCCCGCCTATGCCCGCGGCGACCGCTACCGGCGTTGATGCAGGACGCCGTGCCTACCGCCATTCCCGCGTGATTTTCTTTGTCGAACTTACTTTCGCCTCCGCTGGCGATGGCCTATTTTGGTCGGGTTCCAAAATCACTTGGCGCGCATGCGCGCCAATCCTTGCAAAGAAAATCGCATGACCCCGATTTCGATATTGCTGAACCTGCTCTGGATCCTGTTCGGCGGATTGTGGATGGCCGCCGGCTGGGTGATCGCCGCCATCATCATGGCCATCACCATTGTCGGCCTGCCCTGGGCATGGGCCGCCTTCAATATCGCCGCCTATACGCTATTGCCGTTCGGCCAGAAGGCCGTGCGCCGCGACCTCCTCACCGGACAGCCCGACATCGGCACCGGACCGCTGGGGTTGATCGGAAACCTGATCTGGCTGGTGCTCGCCGGCTGGTGGCTGGCGCTCGGGCACCTCGTCACTGCGGCCGTTCTTGCGGTGACCATCATCGGCATTCCCTTCGCATGGGCGCACCTGAAACTCGCGGGCATCGCGCTGTGGCCGATCGGCAGGGTGATCGTTCCGGCCTAGTTTTTCCGTTTTGCCAACGCCCGGATCGCCTCCTCGACACTGCGGAACTGGCGATCCGGGCCCAGCACCTCGTTGATGCCAAGCCGCGCCATCGCCTCCTGGGCGCGGATCGATTCGAGGCGGGCGATGGCGAAATCGACGCCATCGGCGTGACATTTGCGGATCAGGTCGCACAGGATTTGCCCGGCGGTGAAATCGATCTCGACGATTCCGGTCGCTTCCAACACGAGTAGCCGCGCCCTCTCGGGCACGGATTGCAGGGCTTCCAGGATGTCGCGCCGGAAATCATAAGCATTGAGAAACGCCAGCGGCGCCTGAAATCCCGCGACGATGACACCGGGCTCCCGTTCACCCGGGAGATTTGCGCTCGCCGGCCACCAGATCGAGGTTCCGGGCACCCGTTCGAAGATCACGACGCGGGCACGCGTCGTGCTCCAGATGCCGTGCAGCAGCGAGAGCGAAATGCCGATACCGACACCCTGCTCGATCGGAAGCAGGACGATCGCAGCAGCGGTGGCGATGATCAGCAGGAATTCACCCCAGGCCCGCCGATAGGTCGTGACGATCTGGCCAAAGCGGATGATGCGCAAGGCCACGAACAGCAGCACCCCACCGAGGGCTGCGTTCGGAATCCGGCCGAGCAGGGAGGCGCCGAACGCCAGCAATACGATGACGATCAAGACCGCAACTACGCTCGCAAGCTGCGATCGTCCGCCGGTTTCGGCAACAACTGCCGTGCGCGGCGGGCTGGCATTGACGGGAAACGCGCCGATCAGCCCCGACAGCATGTTAGCCACGCCAACGCCGACAAAATCGCGATTGACATCGGGCGGCTCATCGGGATTGGACAGAAAGGATCGCGTCGTTGCCGCGGTCTGCACCATGACGACAATCGTGATGATGAAACTAAGCGAGACCAGGCTTGGCAGCCGAGCGAGCGAAATTTCAGGAATCGAGAGCTGCGGCATCGCGGCTGAGACCGCGCCCAGCACGGTGACGCCGCGTCCGTCGAGCCTGAGCAAGATCACAGCGGCGCTCGCCAGCGCGAGAGCGATCAATGCGCCGGGAATTCGCGCATCGATCCGTTCCGATATTGTGATGATCGCCAGCACGCCGAGGCCGATCACAAGAGTGAAGAAGTTTGTCTCGTTGAGATGGCCCGCGAGGATCGCGAGCCGTTGCAGCATCGGGCCATTTGGCGCGGGCAATCCGAGTATCCCCGGCAATTGCGAAATGATGATGTGCACGGAGATGCCGGCGAGAAAGCCTGTTGTCACCGGTATCGAGAGCAGATCCGCGATCCAGCCCAGCCGGAACACGCCGGCCAACAGCAGCAGAACCCCGACCATCGCCGCTAGCGCCGCCGCCAGCGCCAGATATTCGCTCGAGCCGGAGGCGGCCAGAACCGCGAGCCCGCCGGCAAAGATCGGCGTGATGGTCGAGTCCGCGCCGCAGGACAGGAAGCGATTGCCGCCGAACGCCGCGAACGCCAGCGAGCCCGCCCAAAACGCGAAGAAGCCGAGCTGTGGAGTGAACCCGCCGAGCCGCGCGGTGGCCATCTGCTCAGGGATCGCGATCGCAGCAAGCGTGAGGCCGGCAAACAGATCGTGGGTGAAGAATGACAGGCGATAGGCTTGCAGCGAGCGGAACACCGGCCAGGCCTTGCTCGCACCCGCAGAAGAGGAATCCGCGGAGCCTGAAACATTCGCCATAACCCTTAGCCTCCCGTCAGACGCGCAGTGGATCGGATCGGTTCCGGCCGGGGCGAATCGAACCCTCTTCTGTTCGCAGATATCGATTGCTCGCGTCGCCCAAAAACTCCGATCCCACGCGGCTTCAGGTCACGCTATCACGGCCGATCGGGGCTTGGAACAAAGGCCAGTTGAAACAAAGGCCCGGCGGCCATGCCGCGCTGCGGCATAAAGGGTTAAGCCTTAAGTAACCGGATTTCCTAACGGGTATGCCATTTGTCCATCGTATTCCTATCCCTCCGGGGGTCTACGGATGCGATTGTCAATTTCCAGCATGTGGGGTGGGCTTGGCATGCCTCGTGCCACGGCGACCGGATCGCCGCACATTGCCGCGTTGCTGCGGCGTGGCCCGGTGCTCTGGCTCATCCTCTGCGGCGTCCTGCTGGTCGCCGCGATCATCATCGGCACCATCGCCATGATCGGCGAATTCCGCGACCGCGCGCTCAGCAACGGCAACCGGGAGCTGGAAAATACCGTGCTGCTGCTGACCCGTCACTTCGATCAGCAATTCGAGGATTCCGAGATCATCGCCACCGACCTCGTCTCCAAGGTCGAATTTTCAGGCGATGCGACGCCGGATATTTTCAAGAACCGGATGTCGACTTACGACGCGCATCTGATGCTGAAATCCAAGATCAGCGTGTTGTCCTATATCGGCGACGTCAATATCTTTGACGCAGACGGACAGCTGATCAATTCATCGAGCGCCTGGCCCATACCGGACACCAACATCGCCGATCGGCCCTATTTCAAGGCCTTCAAATCGGACCCTGAATCGAAGATTGCCCTGGCCGAACCGGTTCGCAGCTACTTCACCGGCAAGTTGACCACGATCATCGCCCACCGGATGAGTGGCCCGGACGGGACATTTCTCGGTGTGATGTCGCGGCGGATCGACCCCGTCAATTTCGAGAAATTCTTCGCTTCCGTCGCGCTCGGCGACGGCGCCGCGATTGCGATGTTCCATCGCGATGGAACGATGCTGGCGCGTTACCCGCACGCCGATCAGGTGATCGGGCAAAAATTCAGCAAAGCCCCGCTGCTGAACAAGGTACTGACCAACGGAGGTCTTCAGACACTGCGCGTTCGAAGTCCGGTGGACGGTCAGGACCGGCTCGGTGCGGCGGCTCCCTTGAGCCGTTTTCCGATTGTGATGGTGGCTACCGCGACCATCTCGTCCGCGCTGGCCGACTGGCGCGCGCAAACCAAATTCATGATCGTGGCGGCCGTGCTGTCCGCTCTGGCGATCGCCTTCATTCTGTTCCTGATCGTCCGTCAGCTCAACCAGCAAAACGGGGATGCGCAGCAGCGGCTCGAATCGGAAAAGCATCGGCTCGATACCGCTCTCAACAATATGACGCAGGGCCTCGTGCTGTATGACGCTTCCGCGCGTGTCGTCCTTACCAACCAGCGCTATCTCGACATGTACGGGCTGTCGAGGGACGTCGTAAAGCCGGGCTGCCATTTTTACGAACTGATCCAGCATCGCAAGGATACCGGGTCCTTCGACGGGGATATCGAGGAATTTTGTTCGGCCATCATGCGCAATGTCGCACAAGGCAAGATCACTCACACGCCGATGGAAGCAATCGGGCGTTCGTACATGATCGTCAACAAGCCCTTGGTGCACGGCGGATGGGTCGCGACCATCGAGGACATAACGGAGCGAAAGACTCTCGAGCAGGAACGCGACCGCAATTATGCATTCCTTCGTCAGATCATTGACCACATTCCATCGCAGATCACCGTCAAGGACGCGCGCGACCGCCGTTATGTGCTGGTCAACCGGGTGGCAGAGACCAATTTCGGCCTGTCGCGCGATGCCATCGTCGGCAAGACCGCCGCCGACCTGTTTCCCAAGACATCCGTCGATATCATCGACGCGGGCGATGACAGGGCCCTGCAATCCCCCGACGGACTGTTCCTGGACGTGGCTCCGTGGCAAACTCCGGGGCTCGGTCAGCGCTTCGTCACTTCGAGGCGAATCGGAATCCCGGATCAGGCCGGCGAGACCCGATTTATCATCAATGTCGTCGAGGACGTCACCGACCGCCGGCGCGCCGACGAGAAAATCGCGCATCTTGCGCATTACGACGCGCTGACCGACCTGCCGAACCGGGTGCTGTTCCGCCAGCAGATCGAGCGCGCGTTCCAGCGAACCAGCCGGGGCGAGCAGTTCGCTTTGCTCTATATCGATATCGACGAGTTCAAGGGCATCAATGACTCGCTCGGGCATCATGTCGGCGACGAGCTGTTGAAGACCGTGGCCGGGAGGATCAAAGACTGTATCGGAGAGCACGATCTGATCGCCCGGCTCGGCGGCGACGAGTTCGCCGTCATTCGGACCGGGGTCGGTGGGCCCGGCGACGTCGTGGAATTCGTGACACGAATCCACGAGGCGATCCGGCAACCCTATCAATGCCTCGGTCATCAGCTTTCGACCGACGCCTCGATCGGCATTGCACTGGCTCCGCGGGACGGCACTGATCTGGATCAGCTGATCAAGAATGCCGACCTCGCGATGTACGGCGCCAAGGCCGGCGGGAGAAGGACCCATCGCTTCTTCGAACCGGCCATGGAGGCGAGCGCGAAGGCACGGCTCACCATGGAGCAGGATTTGCGCCAGGCGCTCGCGGACGGCGGCTTCGAGATCCACTACCAGCCTTGCGTCGACCTCCGCCGCAACGAAGTGACCGGCTGCGAAGCGCTGTTGCGCTGGCGGCATCCGGAGCGCGGCACCGTCTCTCCTGCCGAATTCATTCCCGTGGCGGAGGACACCGGGCTGATCAATGAGCTCGGCGAATGGGTGCTGCGTACCGCCTGCACTGAAGCGGCCAGTTGGCCCGATCATGTCCGGCTCGCCGTCAACGTCTCGCCGGTGCAGCTGAAATGCCGGACCCTGGCGCTGAAGGTCGCGGCCGCGCTTGCCGCCTCCGGACTTGCGCCGAGCCGGCTGGAACTCGAAATCACCGAGGCGGTGCTGATCGGCGACGACGAGACCGCGCTCGGCATCCTGCATCAGCTTCGCGACATCGGCGTGCGCATCGCGCTCGATGATTTCGGCACTGGCTATTCCTCGCTCAGCTATTTGAAGCGTTTTCCGTTCGACAAAATCAAGATCGATCGCTGCTTCATCAGCGACGTCGCGGAGGTCGACGGCTCGTCGGCGATCGTGCAGGCGGTGGTGAACATCGCCGGCGCGCGCAACATGACGACG
>WNFM01079463.1_pt2 | contig 41056 bp, 44 predicted proteins | sample 5400271 | NCBI WGS metagenome assembly WNFM01 (sample SAMN13153352, study PRJNA577476) | soil metagenome | isolation source: 60 cm saprolite on Douglas fir-dominated hillslope | place: USA:California | collected 2013-09-17
CTGGCGCGCTCGGAAAAAGCCGCCGACGAGCTCACCGCCACGCTCGCCGATCTGACCGCACGGCGCAACGCGCTCGAGAATGCCGTGCGCGAGCACGGCGAGCGCGCGACGCGCCAGGCCGACGAAATCGCCGCGGTCGAAGCGGAGCTCGCAGCGATCTCCGCCGCGGGGCGCGCGGATCTGGCGCCGCTGTCCGCGGCAGCGGAGGCGGCGCAAACGGCGGCCGCCGACGCGGAAACCGCGGCCGTGCGCACGGAGGCCGCGCATTCCGCCGCGCGCCAAGCGCTCGACGCTGCGCGAGGGCCGCTGGCCGAGGCTGAGCGGCGCGCGCAGCGGCTCGAGACCGAAGCGAGGACGCTCGCCAAACTGTTGCACGTCGACACCAAGAAGCTTTGGCCGCCGGCGCTCGATCAAGTCACCGTCGACAAAGGTTACGAGGCCGCGCTCGGCGCAGCGCTTGGGGATGATCTCGAGGCGCCGATCGATCCGTCGGCGCCCATGCGCTGGGCGGGCGCCGCCATCGATGCGAGCGATCCGGCGCTGCCGGATGGGCTCAAACCGCTCGGCGATCACGTCAAAGCGCCGCAGCAGCTGGCGCGGCGTCTTGCGCAGATCGGCGTGATCAAGCGCGAGCAGGCCGCGCGCCTGGTCGCGCTACTCAAGCCAGGCCAGCGGCTCGTCTCGCGCGAGGGCGACCTCTGGCGCTGGGACGGCTTCTCGATCGCCGCCGACGCGCCTGCCGGCGCCGCGCGGCGCCTCGCCGGCAAGAACCGTCTCGCCGATATCGAGGCCGAGCTCGAGACGGTGCGCCGCGAGGTTGAGACCAAACAGGCGGCGGTTACGGCTGCCGAGACCGCGACCGCCTCCGTTGCAGCGGCCGAATCCGAGGCGCGCGCGCGCTGGCGCGCACTGCAGCAAGACGCGCAGACCGCGCGCGACCGGCACGCCCAAGCCGAACGCGAGGCGGGCCGGAACACCGCGCGCCTCTCCGCGCTCGGCGAGGCCAAGACGCGACTGAGCGCGAGCCGCGGGGAGGCGATCGCCGGGGCTAACGAGGCGCAGCGCGGGCTCGCGGCGCTGCCGCCGGCCGCAACGATCGAGACGCAACTTGCCGCCACGCGCGGCGAGATCGAGGAGAAGCGGGCGCGGCTTGCCGAACTGCGCGCGGAAGCGCAGGCGCTCGCGCGCGAAGCGGAGATTTCCGCGCGGCGGCTCGCGGCCATCAGCGCGGAGCGCGAAGCATGGAGCGCGCGCAACGACGGCGCGGCCGCGCAGATCGAGACCCTGCAAGCGCGCGTCGAAGAAGCCAAGACGGAGCGCGCAAGCCTTGCAGACGCCCCGCGCATGTTCGAGGACAAGCGCCGCGCGCTCATCGGCGAGATCGAAACTGCGCAAGAGTCGCGCCGCGCCGCGGCCGATCAGCTCGCGCAAGGCGAGAGCGTGCTTGCCGAGGCCGACCGCGCGCAACGCGCGGCGCTCGAAGCGGTGGGCGCCGCGCGTGAGGAGGCGGCGCGGGCGGAAGAGCGCTTCGAAGGCGGCAAGCGCCGGCTCGGCGACGTCGCGCGCGAAATTCACGACATGCTCGAGATCGAGCCCGCCGAGGTCGCAAGCCTTGCCGGGATCGCGCCCGACAAGCCGCTGCCGGACGTCGCCGAGGTGGAAGCCAAGATTGAGCGGCTGCGCCGCGAGCGCGAGCGGCTCGGCGCCGTCAATCTGCGCGCGGAGGAAGAGCTGCGCGAGGTCGAGACACAGCACGGCTCGCTCGCCAGCGAGCGCGACGACCTGGTCGAGGCGATCAAGCGGCTGCGGCAGGGCATCCAGAACCTCAACCGTGAAGCGCGCGAGCGGCTGCTTGCCTCCTTCGAGCTGGTCAGCCAGCACTTCAAGCACCTATTCACCGAGCTGTTCGGCGGCGGCACGGCGGAGCTGCAGCTCGTCGAGCACGAGGATCCGCTGGAAGCGGGCCTCGAAATCGTCGCCAGGCCGCCCGGCAAGAAGCCGGCAACCCTGTCACTGCTCTCAGGCGGCGAGCAGGCGCTCACGGCGCTCGCCCTCATCTTCGCAGTGTTCTTGACCAATCCGGCGCCGATCTGCGTGCTGGACGAAGTCGACGCGCCGCTCGACGATCACAATATCGAGCGCTTCTGCGACCTGCTCGACGAGATGACGCGCTCGACCGACACGCGCTTCGTGATCATCACGCACAATCCGATCACCATGGCGCGCATGAACCGCCTCTACGGCGTCACCATGGCCGAACGCGGCGTGTCACAACTCGTCTCGGTCGATCTGGAAGGCGCGGTCAAGCTGCGCGAGGCGGTGTGATCCGCAGCACAGCCCGGATAAGCATAGCGACACCCGGCGCGGTGCCCTTGGAAGCGGAACAGCCGACATTGCCGCAAAGAAAGCGCTCGCCGATCGCGAGATGACGCTCGGCGTGGTCCGCAGATCGGCTGATAAGGTCAGCGGCGCGGAGCGGGACTGCTGCGGCGCCGCTCGAGGGTGCGGCTCACCGGATTAGGCACGTAACGCCCGGCGCGGGGGGGAGACAGTGGGACCGGCGTGCCGTGCTCGTCGATGATGTCGAGGAACGCGTACCGATTTGCCACCGTGATCCAGGAATCGCGCATCCTGACGTAGAACTCGCGCTCGTCCTTCTGGTCGGCCTCCTGCGCGAGCCTTGCGCATTGGGACGCCATCCACCATGCGTGGTCGGACTTGGATCGCATCGACTTGCCTTCGTTGCCCGCAACCCCGTCGGTGGATGATATCCTCGTTGGGATCGGCGTCTGTTCGATCAGCGACTTAGTGGGAACTATTTTTGAGCTTGCGCGCCGCGGCTTTTTTCTGTTTGCGTGTTGCTGCTCCATGGAACGAATTGGCGTGCGCCGGCTTGCCGGGTTGAACGGGAGGCGAGATGATGCCGCGTTATTTTTTCCATCTGAGCTTTGGGCAACGCGTGGTGCCGGACGAGGAAGGCTTCGAGCTGCCGAACCGGTCAGCCGCCTGCGCGGAGGCGTTGGCGGTCGTGCGCGAGCTGACCAATCCCGAACCCAGCGGCGGTCTGCGCCGTTGGGCGAGCTGGTTCCTCGAAGTGGCGGACGAACACGGCGGCTTCTTCCGCACGCCCATCAGCCATCCCGCGCTCGAGGTCGTGACGCCGGAGGGACCTCGCGCCGCCAGGCCATTTCACCGGTGACCTCGCTCGCCCACGACCCTGCCGCGAAGGGCCGCGCCGCCGAGCTCACCCGGCAGATGCTGGGCCGCCGGCAATCGACGGCGCAGTTGCTGCAACACAATCAAGCGCTGCGCCGGGAGCTTTCAAACCTGTTTCTTGTCAGCAAACGCATGCGGATCCGCGCCAACCGCTGGTTTCGCGCGCCCGGGCCGCCGGCGACCGATATTGAGCTCTGCCGCCAGCTCCTCGCGGCGGCGGTTCTTCGGTCGACGATCCTCCTGGGTCATCTCCGGGGGACCGCAATCTGCCCGGTTTGGGCAACGAAGCCTGTTCTAAGCACCGCCAGCGACTACCGATCCGCGCTCGCCCGCTCTGCGCGAAATCGGATCTGGATCGCAGTGCGATGAATTCGAGATAAAGCTGCATAACATTGCTGACTCGCGGACATGGGAGGTGATAAGCTCATGCAGACGGGTGGAGCTTTTTGCACCTAACCTCATTCAACAGACGAACCGTTCTTACGAGGGCAATTCATCAATTCATATAGCCTGATTGGCGCGCCTCGCCCGTGAGCAGGAGTGACCGATGCCGTATGGCATCCCCCCTGTTGCCCGGCAGCTCCACGGCCAATTCAACCGTTTCCTGGCGACGTTGCCGCCACACGAGTTTTCCCTGCTCGCGCCGCACCTGCGCACGATGCCGCTCGACCGCGGCGTGATGCTGCAGGATATCGGCGAGGAGATCGAGCACGTCTATTTCCCACATACCGGCATGGTGTCGCTTGTCGCGGTCATGCAGAGCGGCGCCACGGTCGAAACGGCAGCCATCGGGCGTTGGGGGGTTATCGGCGCGAGCGCCGGGCTCGGAGCAAGGTCGGCGGTCGCGCGGGCGATCGTGCAGTTGCCGGGGACGGCGGCGTGGATCTCCGCCTCGCACTTTCATGCGGCTGCGGCGCAAAGCACGGCGATCCGCGACCTCGTCGTGCGCTACAACGACTGTCTGCTGGTGCAAGTCCAGCAGTCGGTCGCGTGCAATGCGCTCCATGCCATGGAGGCGCGACTTTGCCGGTGGCTCCTACAGACGCAGGATTGCATCGACGGCAACACCATGCCGCTGACGCAGGAGTTTTTAGGCCAGATGCTCGGCGTGCGCCGCACGACCGTGACCATCGCTGCCCGGCTTCTGCAGAGCGCGGGCCTCATCCGCTACTGCCGCGGACTGATCCAAATCCTCGACCGCCGGGCGGTGGAAGAAATCGCCTGTGAATGCTATGCGGCAACGCGCACCAACGCCGAGAAGGTGTTTCCGCCTCCCCCCTCCCGATAGCGCGCCGCAAAATTCCGGCAGTTGCCCCCGGAACCGCCAACGCGTGAGCGAATTGGTCGGCTGGACCGCAGCCGCGTCCTCGCCCGGAGTGGCTGCGGGTCCAAGGACCCCGCCCCGGCCACTCGGCGGGGTTTTTGTTTTACCTACCACACTTCCCAACCGGTCGTTCCCGGGGAAACCCATGATCGCGGCGTCCCGGCTCTCGCGCTGTGCGCTCCGCCGGGACGACAGCACGAAGGGTTCCATCCGCATAACCCGCTATGCATTCGGGAACGGCAACGCGAGCGCCCGGTTGTTCCTGACATGGAACCAATAACGCAATACCAGCGGTTTGCGGAGGAATGCCGCCGCATGGCCCGCGAGGCCAAGAGCGAGGAGCACCGCAAACTCTTGAAGGAAATGGCGCAGGCGTGGGAGAAAGTCGCCAAGGAGACCGATCCGACGAGCTCTCATCTCTCGATCTGATCGGATATTTTCTCCTCGTCGTGGCGCTGTGCCAAGCGCAGCCACACCTGCGCCATCTGCAGCAACGCGGCCCGCCCCTTCGGGTCTTGGACCGTGTTCGCCATCTCCAAACAGTGCGTGGCGTAACGCCGATACTCGTCCGATCGCCCCATCGGGTCCCCATGCTGATCTGCGGCAACGCACGAAGCGGCCCGTGTGTTCCGGCTCGCCAGGGGGACGGTTAGCGAACTCTTGATGACGCTTTGAGTCGCCGAGCAAACAGGCGGGGCGGCCGGGTGGTGCCAGGATTGCCACTTGGGACAACCGGCGCAGAGGGTGCCCGCCCTTGAGGACCGGATGTCGAACCCCCCGCCGGAGTGGCCTCTGGCGGGGTTCTTTATGCATCTACGCTTGGAACGCGAGCCGGATCAACCCGCCTTGGCAAGCGTGCTTTGCGACACGATCGTTGCGAGCTCGCGGGGGCGCAACAACCGCATGGCCCTGACCACCTCGCGCCGCTCGAGAATACCGACCAGCTTCGCGATGGTCAGTTCGGCATTGCGATCGGCAGAATTCAGATACGCAGCGAGTTCGCCCTGCGCCGCGCGGATTGCCTCGAGAATTGTTGGAAGTTCATCTTTCATACGCAGTTACCTCGTCGCCCCGGCCGAATAAAACGCGCGACAGCCCATTCGGTTTCGGTAGCGCCAGGCGCATGAGCCGATTCGCCCATTGCTTGGGAAAGACCATCGGGCATTATGAAACTGCCGGCGCGCCCGGCAGTCGCCGGGCCGCAGGCAATTTGATTGACGCGAGGGAACTTAATTGTCGGCCGGGATTTACCATTATTGGTCTTTGGCGAAATCGCTTGTCCAAGCTCGGCTCAAGTAGCTTCGACTGTTGAAGGCGCGAAATGCGAGAACAGATTGGGTATTGCTGGCACAAGGCCGCGGAATATGCGGCGCGCGCCGAAGAGGCTTCCGACAAAGAGACCCGCGAGCTTTTCATCCGTTTTCGCAATTGGTGGACCAGCGCCGCCGAAAGCCACGACTCCTCGCGCCCAGCTGATGCGGCGAAGGCCGCCCCGTCTTGGGCGTCCTCACGCACGCCCGAGCTTGGCACCGGCGCGTGGCATACGCGCCCATCGGATGGGCTGACGAGCACGAGCGCGGAGCGGCTCGGCGCCGGGTGACCACATCGCCCGCCGTTGTCCCCGCGAGGCACCCCCGTGACGCTCGCGTCGCGGGGACCCCGTTGCCGGGACCCATATTCCAGAGCCGGTGGTCATAAGGCTGCGCTTGCGCGGGGACGACAGATCTCGGGGTCAGTCGCGTGCGGCGTCAGTACATTGGCCGATAGCCGAAGGATGGCTCGGCCGCATAGCTCCGTGTCTCGACCGGTTGCCGCCGTTGCGCTGAACGCGTTCCGCCTTGGCTCGCGCCTGCTTTGACCTTCTTGCCTTCCTTCGCTTCGGGCTTGGCGGCGAGCGCGGGCGCTGCGCCCGTCGTTTCCGGCTCCGGCTCAGCGGCCTTGATTGGTTCGGTCCCGAAGCGCAGCAACACCGTCTGCGCAGCGAGCGCGCCAAGCGGCGGCTTGTATGCGGCCATGCCGGGATTCGGCAGCCGAGTCGGCTGCATCAAATAGTACAAGGCGAGCGCAAAGCACGCCGCGACCGCGCAATAAAAGCACAGATGCATGGCGAGTGCCCCCGCCACGCCGTCAGGATCGCGCTCCGAAGATCTCGACATGCACGAAGGAACTGCGCGCGCGCACCTTCGTTCCGCGCGCGCAGTAATTTCCGCATCGCGCACGCAGAGTGATGGGCGCGACGGCTGCTTTCATTGCCCCTTCGCCCGCGATCGCGCCAAGCCTGAGTGAAACAAAAACCCCGCCGGGGGAGCACCACGGCGGGGTTAATTGCGGCCCGAACGCGGAAGGGAGGGTCTACCTTCACTTGGGCCGACTGGCGCAATCCTGTCACCAAAGCAAAGCGCGGTCGGTTCGCTTGGCGACTCAGGAACCCGGAATCTGCATCGTGTGCTTAACTTGCCTTGCGCCGTGTCCGACGCGCGACAGCGCCGGGCCGGCTCGCCGCTTTAACCATCCGCGTTTTCCGCCGCTTGGCTCGCTACCGCGCAGCAGCACGGTCATCGTTGTCGGGCGTGAGGCCGCGGAGAGGGTTAAGCGGTTTTTGCTGTCTCGACCTGATACCAGGCGATCACCGCCGACGCGGATATGGCCCGTAGGAGATGCGCGAGTTCTGCGGGATGCCCAACGCCTGGTTCAGGTGCGGCTCGTCGAGAACATCCCACAATCGGCCGATCATCTCGCGGTCGGTCTGCGACTGATCTGCCACCACGACCTCGACCGCGCGCAGCCCGAATGTGAGGAAGCTGTCGCTGCTGTGCAGCAAGGCGGCCTGGACCGCGGACGACCGCACGAGCTCGCGCAAGCGCGCAACGGCTGCCTCATCGCCCACGTAGTGCATGGGTGGGGCGTTCTGCCACAGGAGATCTTGCGCCGCTCTGACGGTCGCTTCAATGACGCGACGGGAATTCATGCCGGAAAAACGCACGGCGAACGTCCGCTGTTCCATCCGCGCAAATGCGACGATTACTCTTCGACCTGCTCGACCTCGACGTTGATGCACTCGCCGATCTCGCAGCGGTAGCCGGCGCCGGAAGCGAGCAACTCGCGCGCGTGCTCGGCGGACATCGCTTCGACGCACCATTGCTCCATGCGCGTGACGTGCACGGTGGCGTGGAAGGTCCTGAGCGCGGGCCTTGGTTTAAGGGCAGCAACAGCCATGGATTGCTCCGGGACGAATCACCTCTGCAATGGAGTTTAACCGGAAGCGCAGGCAAGAACAAATCGGCAACGCAAACCTGCCATGGCGGCAAGCGCCTCCATGGCGTCGCCGGAACAGGATAGCTTTCCCTCTCGTTGATCCTCGTAGCGATAGGAGTACCTCCGTGGCCCCGCGCGCGTATTGGAAAGGCTACCTGAAACTCTCGCTCGTCTCGTGTCCGGTCGCACTCTTTCCCGCGAGCAGCGAGCGCGAAAAAATCAGGTTTCATCAGATCAACAAGAACACCGGCAACCGCATCAGATACCGCAAAGTGGACGCGGAGACCGAGGAGGAAGTCGACGCGGCCGACATCGTCAAAGGCTACGAAGTCGGCAAGGGCGAATACATCGAGCTCGAACCCGAGGAACTCGAGGCCGTCGCCATAGAGAGCACGCGCACGATCGAGATCGACGAGTTCGTGCCGAGGAAGGAGATCGACGACCTCTATCTGAACAACCCATACTACGTGGTGCCCGATGGGGAGGTCGGCCAGCAGGCCTTCGCGGTCATCCGCGAGGCGATCCGCAAGGAAGGCATGGTGGCGCTCGGCAGAGTCGTTTTCACCTCTCGCGAGCACGTCATCGCGCTCGAGCCGCGTGGCAAAGGCCTGCTCGGGCTCACGCTGCGCTACCCTTATGAGATGCGCAAAGAGGACCAGTATTTCGACGAGATCGAGAACGAGAAAATCCCGAAGGACATGTTGGCGCTCGCCTCCCACATCGTCGACACCAAATCGGGACATTTCCGTCCGGAAAAATTCGAAGATCACTACGAGAATGCGCTGAAGGAGTTGCTGAAGAAGAAGCGCGCGGGCGAGAAGATCGAAGCGCCCAAAGAGCGCGAGCCGGCCAAGGTCATCAACCTCATGGACGCATTGCGCCGCAGCGTGAGCGCGGAACGCGCGGGCGGCGCGCGAGGAAAGCCGCCCCGCGGCAGTGCCCATCGCCGCACGGCGAAACGAGCCGGCCGGTCATCGGCCCGGCAGAAGAGAGCTGGATAGGGCCCTGCCGATTCTGCAGCAGCATGCAGCAGCATGCTCAGTCACCCTCTCCCGCAAGGGGAGCGGGTGACCGAGCGCGCGGCTCACGCAGCAAGTAACCCGGATTTTGCTACGCTCAATCCCGGCTACGAGATCGCTACCGCGCACTCCCCATTTGCTCGCCGTGTACGCCGGATCGGAATGGCCCGACAGGGCGGCGCTGGACGCGATGTCAACCATCGCGCCGCTGCACCGGCCGCACATATGCGGTGCGACCTTTTGAATCCCAAGGAAACTGCCGGTCAGATTGGCGTCAAGGACCCGCTGCTTGCTCCGATTAAATTCCCTCTTCCTCAAAGATAATCCCCTCTTCCTCAAAGATGGAGTGTCGTCTTTTGTTACCCTGGCTGTGTTCCACCAACGTCATCGGCGCGCGCCCAAGCTCTCTTATTTCGGCGCCAGCCGATCGAGCCGCAAACGGTCGCGCTCGTCGGTGATTCGCCAGGTGGCGACGTAGACTGCCGCCAGCGCGCCCAATCCAGCGCCGCCGGCGAGCAAAAACAGGAGGAGGATCTGATATTTGGCCGCCTCCACCGCGTCCATGCCCGCAAGGATCTGCCCCGTCATTATTCCCGGCAACGTGATCACGCCGGCCGCCGACATCTGGTTGATGACCGGAATCATCCCGCTACGCAGCGCGCCGCGTTGCAACGGTTTGAGTGCAGCGTAGCGGTCCGCGCCGAGAGCGAGGCGGGCTTCGATGGCCGGCCGCTCGCGCGTAATCGACGTACTGAGCGCGTTGAGGGTGACGCTGACCCCGTTCATGACGTTGCCGAGGATGATCCCGAGCAAGGGTATCAGTACCTCGGGTGCGTACCATGGAACCGGTCGTAGCGTGCCGAGCAGCGCAAAGGCCGTGACAAGCAACGTTGCCAACATCGTGGTTCCGGCGCCGATACCGTATCCCCACGCTCCGGCAAAGCGGCGCTCCTGGCGCGAACTGATTTCGTAGCTCGCCATGACGAACATCGCGAGTGCGACGGCGCCAATCAAGAGCGGCGAGGCCAGCGCGAAGACGGTCTTCAGCACCATGCCGACCAGGAGCAGCTGCACGATTGCGCGCAAGCCCGCAATGAGGATAATTCGGCTGAGGCCGAGATCGAGCATCCAGGTGAGCGCGGCGTTGAGCACCACAAGGATGGCGGCAACCGCAAGGTCGCTGTAGCCGACGGAAAGGGGGCTCAAGGGGTTTCCTCCACGAGCCGTCCGTCGCGCACTTCAAGATGCCGCGATGCTATTCGGATGGCCTGTTCCGGGTCGTGGGTGACCAGCAGGATCGCGGTTCCCGCCGACAGCCGGCCCCGTAGCAGAGCTTCGACCAAGCACGTATTGTCGGCATCTAGCCCCGACGTCGGCTCGTCGAGCAGGAGGACGCGATTTTCCGGGCTCAACGCGCGCAGCAGGGCCAGTCTCTGCCGTTCCCCGGTCGAAAGCCGCGCGACTGGCCAGGTCCAGGCCTCGGCGGGAATCCCGACTGCAGGAAACAGCGCTGCGAAATCCGTCCCCGACGAGAAATGCGCTTCGACGCGCTCGTCCCACCAGCCGGACTCGGCCGCGACATAGGTCACCTTGCGCCGCCATTTCGGTGCCGGCATGTCCGAGCACGCGGCACCCTCCAACAAGGCATCGCCCTCATGCGGATCAAGATCGGCAACCATCCGGAGTAGGACGCTCTTTCCGGCGCCGGACTTGCCGCCGATCGAGACGCATTCGCCGGGCCGAAGCGCGAAATCAATCGGCCCGACATGAAGTCGGCGCAGCGTACGGCCTTCGAGGATGGCTTCACGTGCGGGCATGCATTTTCCTTTCCGTCTCGGCGAAAACCGCGGACCGGATCGTCCTGCGGATCTGTCGGCCAGATCCTTTGTCAGACTGCGCGCGTGTGGCCGCCAATTCCGGGCATCACGACGATATAATGGAGCTGTCGGGGTAGGGACGCTCGGCGAAAGGACTTATTCCATGAACAGCCATCACTTTCATGCAGTCATTTGGATTGATCACCATGAGGCACGCGTATTCCATTTCAGCCCGACTGATGTGGAACGGCTCGTGTTGCACCCGGATCGTCCGACGAAGCACATCCATCACAAGGCAAACTCCATCGGGAGTGGGCACGCCTCGGAGGATCACGCCTTTCTTCAGGCCGTCGCTCAATCGATCGCGGACGCCGGCGCGGTTCTCGTTACCGGGCCGGCCAATGCCAAAACCGAGCTGGTCAAGCACATCAGCCAACATGATCCCAAGTTGATGAAGATTATCGTCGGAGTCGAAACCGTCGATCATCCAAGCGACGGGCAGCTTGTCGCCCACGCCAGACATTACTTCAAGGCCGAGGATCGGATGCTGCCGCAGAAGAACTAAACACGCACCCTCTCCTCATCTCGACCTTGTCAAGTGCGTGGCTCATCCTGCCAGCGACCCGTGCGACTGCAACGGCGTGGCGCGCTCGCGCGAGACGCGTCGCCTCACGATAGGGTAAAGCCCGATACCTGAGATGATGCGCCGCTCGGAATTTCGTCTAGCTCTGCACTTCGAGTTGCTTGACGAGTGCAGCAAGATGCGGCGGGACCGGAGCCGCGAGCGCGTCGTACTCGGCCTTGAGGGACTGCCCGAGCGCCGACAGCCAAGCGCGTCGATCGCAAGCAAGCACCGGCCGATGAGGCCGGTCAACCCGCGATGAGTGATGGCGAGCCGATGCGCGCGCCGCCGAGGGAGGCAGCGCACTCGCTTGCGCGGCAGCGGACCGCAATTCATGGGGAACATCGCCGGCAGCGCCAGGCGCACACTCGATCATGTGACGGCGAATCCAGTAATCGATCCGATCCGCGCTGAAAACCGCGGCGCCAAAACAGCCCTTGAAAGCCGGCGCTTTCCCTGCCTGGGCGCGCAGCGCCTTCGTTGTCGGCATGGCGTCCTCCTTCCATGGCCGCCCGAGAAGCCGCTGCCGAACAAATGCTCGATGGCCGCGCGAACGAGACGGCGGCCAGCGTGATGGCGGACCGGCCGTCCGCGTGACCAACGCACGGCGCGTGTGTCCGGTTCCCGACACTGCCGCCGTTTTGTTGGCGAGCCGACCGCTTCTTGCGGAGTCAACCGCTGCGCGCCTAACGAGCCTATGGATTCCCCGCCTTCTCAATCACCAGGAGCATGCGAAAGCCAGCGACGCGACCCAGCGTCGGCTCGAGCGCGCGCTCGATCCGCAACATGCGGCGCGCGGCACCTTCGCCGATCAGGCTCCACGATCTAAAGCCGCCGCTGAGCGGGTAGGCCGCCAGCGCGAACCATTGCACGGAGGCGATGCGCAGCGCGGGAAACAGGCGATGGAACCGCTCGCGGTCGCGGGTGGCGAGCAGGGTCGGGATGGCTTGATTGGAGTGATAAGGATCACGGCGGGGATCTGGGCTGCCATCGGCGAGCACGTCGGCCGAGGTGCGGACCGGCTCGTGGTGAAACAGGCGGTAGAACAAGCTGCTGCCCCAGGTGATCGCCGGCTCGACCATGAGCACGCGCCCGCCGGGCCGCAGCACCCGCACAGCCTCGCGAAAGAATACGACGGGGAATTCGAGGTGATGCAGAACGTCGACCATGACGATATTGGCGGCGCAGGCGTCCGCGAACGGAAGGCGCTGCGCGTCCGCGACGCAATCAAGCCACGGCGCGCACTGGATGTCGGTTGCGACCACTTCGGCGAGGCGCCGCTTGAGGTTACCTATGCCGCCGCCGATCTCGATCGTGAGACCGTCGCGACACGCACTGGCAATGCGGTCGTAGAAATCGTCGTAGACGACGCGCAGCACCCCCTTGCGTTCCCAGACGCCGCGGTGATCCGCGAGCTGATCGGAGGCGGCGCTTCGCATCACATCGCCTTGATGCGCATGAACGCGAACAAGACCATGCGCAGCAGCATGAAGCCGTGCCGGAAGCGCGAGATCTGCGTCTCGCCGTAGCTGCGGCTGGCATAGCGGATGGGGATCTCGACCGCTTTGAGCGCAAGCTTCGAAGCGCCGAAGATCAGCTCGAAGTCTCCGAACGGGTCGAAGTTACCGAAATAGCTGCGCGCCGCCTTGATCCGCGCATAGTCGGAGCGGCAGATCGCCTTGGTGCCACAGAGCGTGTCGGTAAAGCGCTGCGAGAGGAGCCACGTGAAGAGCAACGAGAACGCCTTGTTGGCGACTAAGTTGAGAAAGCGCATCGCCTCCTGTTCCATCGGATAGACGAGCCGGGAGCCGTTGACGAACTCGCCCCTGCCGGAGCGGATCGCCTCCCAAAACTTCGGCAATTGTTCCGGGGGCATCGTGAGATCGGCATCGAGGATGATGAGGACGTCGCCGCGCGCGGCGTCGAAACCGGCAAAGACTGCGTCGCCCTTGCCGCTCCCCGGCTGGCGCATGGCCTTGATGTTCCGTTCGGGATAGGCGGCGGCGACGCGCTCGATCTCCTCCCAGGTACCGTCCTTTGAATGACCCTCGACGAAGATGATCTCGAGCTGCTCGACGAAGCGCGGCACGCGCTTGACCGCCGCCTCAATATTGCCGCGCTCGTTGCGCGCGGGAATGACGACGGTCGCGGACCTGACCTCGGCAGGCCGCCGTAGCGAGCGGCAAACGGTGAAATGCCGCAGACAAAGCTGGCGCACGAGCGGCAGCGGCGCCAAAAAGCGGTTGACGAGCCGGCCGAGCCCGAACAGCCGCAGCGGAAGGAGCACGCGCGTCTCGTTCTTGACCGTCTCGAAGTCACCGAGCGCGGCGAGCGCGCGCACGTCATCGGGCGCGAGCACGTTTTGCGCAGGCTGCGGCATCTTCAGCCCCGTCGCCTCGGCCAGCTTCAGCGCCGGATACCAAAGGTGCGAGAAATAGCCGACCACGAGGCGGGTCTCGCGCGTGCATAGCTCGTGCAGGCTCGCGAACATGGCCTGGCAATCCTCGAGCGCGCCGAGGGTATCGACCACCACGATGGCGTCGAATGGCCCCGGCAGCGAGCGCAGCAAAGCGGGGTCCTCGACGTCGCCGACAAGAAACGTGAGCTCGGGATGCGTCTTGCGCGCCTCGTCGATCATGCCGGCGCTGAAATCCACACCGACGCCGAACGAGGGCTTGAGCGCGGCAAGGAGATCGCCGGTGCCGCATCCGAGCTCGAGCACGCGCGCGCCTTCCGGGATGAGAAACTTCAGATAGAGGAGGTCCTCGTCGTGGAAGAAGGCGCCGCGCGCAAGCCAGCTGCGGCGGGCGGGCGCGCTCGCGTCGGCCAGGCGGCGGATATCCCGCTTGCGCGCGGACATCTCGCGCTCGCCATGTGAACTCCAGTTTGCCGCCATCAACGTCCCTTCTACGGGTGCCGCCGCTATCGCGCGCCCTCGATCCGACATCCATCGGAAAGAAGCGCTTCATTCAAGTGGGATGGATTGCCGGGTCAAGCCCGGCAACGACGGCACTTGTTGCCCAACGCAGGCTCGGAAGCGTCAATCCGCAACAGCGGCGAGCGGTCGGCTGATGCTCTCCAGTGATCTGCGTTCAGCCGCCACGCCGTAGCGCGCCACGATGAATGCCGCCGCGAGCATCAGCAGCGACCCAAAGAGATAGCCCACGAACAGGCTAAAGCGCGAGCCGGTGTCGATGAGCGCGCCGAACAGCCACGGTCCGGCAACGCCGCCAATGCCAGTGCCGACAGCATAGAAGAAAGCGATGGCGAGCGCGCGCACCTCGAGCGGAAAAATTTCACTCACCGTGAGATAGGACGAGCTCGCCGCGGCAGAGGCGAAGAAGAAGATCACCATCCAGGCAATCGTCTGGCCCGTCGCCGACAAAGCGCCAATCGCAAACAGATAGCCCGCGCCGGCAAGCAATATCCCCGAGAGCGCGTAGGTGGTGGCGATCATGGGGCGCCGCCCGACGGTGTCGAACAGCCGGCCGAGCAGCGCCGGGCCAAGGAAGTTTCCGATCGCGAACGGCAGCAGATACCAGCCGACGTGATCGGCGGGGACGGCGTAGAAGTCGGTCAGCACCAGCGCGTAGGTGAAGAAGATCGCGTTGTAGAAGAACGCCTGCGCTGCCATCAGGCTCAAGCCAACAAGCGTGCGCCGGCGCTCGACGCGAAACAGCGTGTCGGCAACCTCCGCGAGCGGGGTGGAGTGGCGCAGTCGCAGACGGATCACCGGCAGCGGCTCGTCCGGCAGCCGATGGCCGCGGGCGCGGAACGCGGCCTCGATGCCGTCGAGCGCCGCCTCTGCTTCCTCGAGGCGGCCATGCGTCATCAGCCAGCGCGGCGATTCAGGCAGCCATAGGCGCATGAGGAAGATGACGAGGCCGAGCATGGCCCCGATCAGGAAGGCCAAGCGCCAGCCCAAATCCGGCGCGAGCAGGTTGGGATCGAGCAGCACGAGCGAGCCTGCCGCGCCGATCGCGGCGCCGATCCAAAAGCTGCCGTTAATGACGAGATCACTCCAGCCGCGATAGCGCGCGGGCACCAGCTCCTGGATGCTGGAATTGATCGCGGTGTATTCGCCGCCGATGCCGGCGCCGGTGAAAAAGCGAAACAGCGCGAAGCTCGCCAGATTCCACGACAGCGCGGTCGCGGCGGTGGCGACGAGATAGACTGCGAGCGTGATGAAGAACAGCCGCTTGCGTCCGAGCCGGTCGGTGAGCCAGCCGAAGACCAGCGCGCCGAGCACCGCGCCGGCGAGATAGGCGCTGCTCGCAAGCCCGACGTCGGCGTTGGAGAATTTAAGGTGCGGGCTCTCCTTGAGCGCGGGCGAGATGGCGCCGGCGAGCGTCACCTCGAGACCGTCGAGGATCCAGGTGATGCCGAGCGCAACGACCACCAGGGTATGGAAACGGCCCCAGCGGAGCCGGTCGAGCCGCGCGGGGATGTCGGTCGCGATGATCGGCGCGCTTGTCTGCGCCGGCGCATCCGTCGCGAGCGGGATACTCAATGCCATCCTCGTCTCATCGTTGCGCCCGGCCAGTCCCGTTCAAAGCAACGATTTGCGCGCTGTCGCGTTCCGCAGCGCCCGGCGCGCCGCTTCCCTTCGCCCCTGCTGCGCCATAGATTGACGCGGCGATAACCTTCCGAGGAGCCATTTATGTCCTCCACAGTCGTCACCTGGATCGTCATCGGCCTGATCGTCGTGCTCGTGCTGTGGATCATCACGATCTACAACGGGCTTGTCGCGTTGCGCCAGCGGGTCAACCAGGCTTTCTCCGACATCGACGTGCAGACGAAACAGCGCCATGATCTCGTCCCCAACCTGGTCGAGACGGTGAAGGGCTATGCCGGTCACGAGCGCGGCACGCTTGAAGCGGTGGTGCAGGCGCGCAACGCCGCGATCGCGGCGCAGTCGGGAGGCGTCGCGGCGCAAGCCGCGGCCGAGAATGCGCTCACCGGGGCGCTGCGGCAATTGTTCGCGCTGAGCGAGGCTTATCCCGACCTCAAGGCGAGCCAAAACTTCCGCGAGCTGCAGAGCCAGCTCTCGGATCTGGAAAACAAGATCGCCGCCGCCCGCCGCTTCTTCAACAACGCGGTGCAGGAGTACAACACGGGGATCCAGCAGTTCCCCGCGGTGCTGCTGGCGGGCCCGCTCGGATTCACACCGAGAGATTTCTTCGACGTTGGCATCGAGGAGCGCAAGGCGCTCGAGCAAGCGCCGCAGGTGAAGTTTTGACATAGCGCGTCCCGGACAAGCGAGCGCACAGCGCGAGCGAAGATCCGGGACCCAGGGCCAAGGGACGCATGGCCGATTGGAGGAACCAGTCGCGTTGAATAATGCGCCCCGCGAGCCTTGTGCTGGGTCCCGGGTCTCGTTCCGCTCGCTTGGCTCTCTTCACTCGCCCGGGACACGATAAGTAGACCGATGGCCGCCTACGGACTCTACACCCACATCCAGTCGAACAAGCGGCGCTCGATCGCGCTGCTCATCGGCCTGTTCTTCCTCGTCTATCTCTTGGTCTACGCTGGCGCGCTCCTCGGCGAGGCGTTCACCATCGATGCTCCACCCGACGAACTCTTGCGCCGCGCGTTGAGCGATGCGCTCTACGCCGCGCCCTGGGCGACGCTTGGCACGGCGCTGTGGATCTTCATCGCCTACAAATTCCACCAGAGCATGATCGACGCGGTGACCGGCGGGCACGAGGTGACGCGGCAAGAGGAGCCGAGGCTCTACAATCTGCTCGAGAACCTCTGCATCTCGCGCGGCATCACCACGCCCAAGCTCAAGGTGATCGAGGATGACAGCCTCAACGCCTTCGCCACCGGAATGAACGAGAAGCAATATTCGATCACGGTCACCACAGGGCTCATCAATTCGCTCAACGATACCGAGATCGAATCGGTGCTCGGCCACGAATTGACCCACATCCGCAACGGCGACGTGCGCATGCTCGTGATCGCCGTGATCATCGCCGGTGTGATCGCGTTCTTCGCCGAGCTCATCTTCCGTCTTCTCTTCCAGGGCGGGTTTAGTTGGCGCGGCGGGCGCGGGGGCGACGATCGCAAAGGTGCGGGGGTGGCGATCCTCATCGCCGTCGTGCTCATCACCGTCGCCTGGATCCTATCGATCGTCATCCGCTTTGCGCTGTCGCGCCGGCGCGAATATCTCGCCGATGCGGGCTCGGTCGAGCTCACCAAGAGTCCGGACGCGATGATCTCGGCGCTGCGCAAGATCGAGGGCCGCGGCGAACTTCCGGGCGCGACCTCCGCGATCATGGAAATGTGCATCGACAATCCGCGGTGAAGTTCGCCGGCGGGCACGATCCGGGCCCGCTCGCGCTCCCCGCGCCCGGCGAAGCGGAGGCCGGTGCGGAAACGGAGCCTGCCGATCAAAGCGCTGCGAGCGGCCCCTGGGGCGAGGCGCAAGACGCGCACAAGCCGTTCCTGCCGCAATCGCCGCCGGTCGACCTCGGCTCGCCGCCGCCGGCCGACCCCGAGCCGGGCCCGTGGGGGCCACACCGCAAGTAACGGGGCTAAGCGGTCATCAAAGTGCGCAGCAGCCTCAGTGCCCTTCGAAACGGATGAGGGTGCGCACCGGGACGTCGAGCTGGCGCAGCTTGGCGCCGCCCCCGAGATCGGGCAGATCGATGATAAAGCACGCGGCGAGCACCTGTGCGCCCAACTGGCGTAACAGCTTGACCGCGCCCTCCGCCGTCCCGCCGGTGGCGATCAGATCGTCGACCAGGATGACGCGGTCGCCTTTCTCCACCGCGTCCTCGTGCATCTCCATTTCATCGAGGCCGTATTCCAGCGAATAAGCGATCGAGACGCGCTTGTGCGGCAGCTTGCCCTTCTTGCGGATCGGCACGAAGCCGGCCGAGACCTGGTGCGCCACCGCTCCGCCGAGGATGAAGCCGCGCGCCTCGATGCCGGCGACCTTGTCGATCTTCATCCCTGCCCAGGGCTGGACCAGTTCGTCGACCGCGCGGCGGAACGCGCGCGCGTTGCCGAGCAGCGTGGTGATGTCGCGGAACACGATCCCCGGCTTGGGATAGTCTGGAATGGAGCGGATCGAGTCCTTGAGGTCGTGCTCGGACTGCATACTGACCATGGGCGTCTCGCGTCAAACGGGGCTTAGGAGTTAGTCTGTAGAATTGCAAATCCACCGCAGGGGTGGCGACCCACTCTGGCGAACCGTGGCGCCGCGCGCAACCGGAGACGGGATATGGCAAGCGAGCCGCCGGTCGTGCCGATCATCGGGGGCGGTCCCGCCGGCATGTCCTGCGCGCTGTGGCTGCACAATTACGGCCTGCACCCGGTCATCATCGAGAAGGAGCGTGCGCTCGGCGGGATCGCGCGCATGAGCCCCTATCCCAACGAGTGGCTGCTGGGGCAGCGCGGCAAAACCGCGCGAGAGAACGCCGCCGAGTTCGCGGCCCACATCCACGAGCTCGGGATCGAAACCTGGCTCGGGGCAACCACGCGGCGCCTGCGCCGGCAGAACAGTGGGCGATGGCGACTCGACGCCTCAGGCGGCCCGGCGGCACGATCATTGTCTGGCGCGGGGATCGTGATTGCGACCGGCACGCGATTCGCGGGCGAGGAATGGCTCGACCGCGTAAAGAACGCGCGACGGATGGCGGGGACGGGCCGGCTGCATCTCGGTGCGAGCGCGGTCGGCGAGCCCGGCGCCGATTTGGGCTCGCACGTCGCAATCATCGGCGGCGGCGACAACGCCTTCGACGTATCGCGGATGTTGGCTGAGAAGGGCGTGCGCGTGAGCGTGATCATGCGCTCGAAGTCGCCGAAGGCGCAGCCGCTCCTGGTCGAGCGCCTACGCCGACATCAGGCGTCCGGACTGGTGCAGTTGATGGCAGAGCGCACGGTAGAGGCGCTCGACGACGCCGGTTCGAGACTCGGCATCCGGCTCCGCGGCGGCGGCGAGATTGAAGCCGACCACGTGGTTCTCCTGTTCGGCTATCGGCCCAACACCAACGACCCCTGGCTTGCCGAGCTTGCGCCCGCCACCGACGCGCGCGGGTACCTCCTCGTTGACGGCAACATGGAAACATCTTGCCGCGGCGCGTTTGCGGCGGGTGACGTTGCTAATCCGGCGGATCCGTGCATCGCGACCGCGCTAGCGAGCGGCGCGATTGCCGCGCGGCGCATTGCGAAACGGCTGGGGCAGCGCCCGTGACGCCCGCGAATGCAAGCCAATATACGGTTGTCGTGAGGATCGCGACTCCCGCATTACCGCTTCGCCTTGAGCACGCGGCCCGCGACCGCGTCGAGCTTCCTGAGGAGGGCTTTGTCGCGCGCCTCGGGCGCGGTGATCAGCGCGGTGTCGAGCGCGCGGTCGGAGCCGATCGGGCAAGGCTCGTGCTCGCGCGGGAAATCGCGGGCGAGCCGCGCCACCAGCGCTCTCGCCTTGTCAGCGTTCGCGCCGAGCACGGCGATGATGTCCTGCACGGTCACGGCATCGTGGTCGGGATGCCAGCAGTCGAAGTCGGTGACCATGGCGACGGTGGCGTAACAGAGCTCGGCCTCGCGCGCGAGCTTCGCTTCCGGCAGATTGGTCATCCCGACGACGGAATAGCCCATGCCCTTGTACGTCATGCTCTCGGCGTAGGTGGAAAACTGCGGCCCTTCCATGCACACATAGGTGCCGCCGCGCACGATATCGATGCCTTCGAGGCGCGCGGCGGCCGCGACGCGGTCTTGCAACAGCGGCGAGACTGGATGCGCCATCGAGACGTGGGCGACGCAGCCCTTGCCGAAGAACGAGCTCCGCCTGTTGAAGGTGCGGTCAACGAATTGGTCGACCACCACGAAAGTGCCGGGCGGCAATTCCTGCTTGTATGAACCGCAGGCGGAGAGCGAGACGAGGTCGGTCACCCCAGCGCGCTTGAGCACGTCGATATTGGCGCGATAGTTGATGTCGGACGGCGAGAGCCTATGCCCCTTGTCATGCCGCGCGAGAAACACGACCGGTAAGCCTGCGATCTCGCCGATGCGCAGCGGAGCCGATGGCTCCCCCCACGGACTCCTGATCGTCTTTTGCCGCACCTTCTCGAGCCCCGGCAGATCGTAGATACCGGAGCCGCCGATGACGCCGAGCACGGCCTTGGTCATGGCGGTCGGTTCACGCGCGCGGATATTCGCTCGGCGGGCGTGGCTTGAGCTCCTCCGGAGGCAATTCCACCGCGTGCCATACCTTCTTCTTGGTGAAATAGAGGAGCCCGGACAGCACGACCAGGAAAATGAACACCTGCATGCCGATGCGCTTTCTCGCCTCGAGGTGCGGCTCGGCGGTCCACATCAGGAAGGCGGAAATGTCCTTGGCGTATTGTTCGACCGTCATCGGCGCGCCATCGGTATAGTCGACGCGCTTGTCGGTGAGCGGCGGCGGCATCGCGATGGCGTGGCCGGGGAAATATTCATTGTAGAAATTGCCGGGCGGAATGGTGATGCCGGCGGGCGGCGCGTCCTTGTAGCCCTGCATCAGCGCGGTGAGGTAGTCGACGCCCTGCTCCTGGTATTGCGTGAAGATGTCGCCCACCCAGCGGGGGAAACCGCGCTCGTAACCGCGCGCCTTGGCAATCACCGACATATCGGGCGGCACGGCGTTGTAGCGCGCGCGCGCCGCCTGCTCATTGGGAAACGGCGGCGGGAAAGTATCGGCAAGGCGGCCGGGGCGGTCCTTGACCTCGCCCTGATCGTCGGGCTCGCCCTTGACCTGGTATTCGGCGGCAATGGCGGTCGCTTGCGCGGTCGTAAAGCCGGGCCCGCCGGGATCCGCCAGCGTGCGGAATGCGACCAGTTTCAGCCCGTGACAAACCTGGCAAACCTCGCGATAGACATTGAACCCGCGCTGCAGCTGGGCGCGGTCGAATTTACCGAACGGTCCGGCGAACGACCATTTGTTCGCGGGCGGCGGCGGCGCTTCGTGCTCTTGCGCCCGCGCCGGCACAGCAAGTGCAGAAAGCGAGACGGCGAGAGCGAGGACGACGCGCGCGCGGACCATGAAACGTCTAAGCCTTCGCGGGCGGTGGCGCGGGCGCCCCGATGGGCTTGCCTTCGCGCAGTACCGATTCCGAAATCGAGTTCGGCACCGGCTTGGTTCTCTCGATCTTACCGAGCACCGGCAGGATCACCAGGAAAAAGGCGAAGTAGTAGGCGGTGAAGACGCGCGCGAACAGCACGTAATTGCCTTCCGGGGGCTTGGAGCCCAGCCAGCCGAGGCCGATGCAGACGATCACGAACACCCAGAAGAACTGGCGATAGAGCGGACGATAGCGCGCCGAGCGCACCCTCGATGTGTCGAGCCACGGCAGGAAGACGAGGATGAGGATCGAGGCGACGAGCGCTATCACGCCGAGGAGCTTGTTCGGGATCGCGCGCAGGATTGCGTAGAACGGCAGATAATACCATTCCGGCACGATGTGCGTCGGCGTCACCGCCGGATTGGCCGGGATGTAGTTATCGGGATGAAGCAGAAAATTCGGCATGTAGAACACGAACCAAGCGAACAGGATGCAGAACACGACAAGCAAGAAACTGTCCTTGATCGTCGCATAAGGCGTGAATGCGACGGTGTCCTGCTCGCTCTTCGGCTCGACGCCCGTCGGATTGTTCTGTCCCGCCACATGCAGCGCCCAAATGTGGAGGACGACCACCCCGACGATGACGAACGGCAAAAGATAGTGCAGCGAGTAGAAGCGATTGAGCGTGGGATTGCCGACCGCGTAGCCGCCCCACAGCCAGCTGACGATCGATTCGCCCACCAGCGGGATGGCCGAGAACAGGTTGGTGATGACGGTCGCCGCCCAGAAGCTCATCTGGCCCCAGGGCAGCACGTAGCCCATGAACCCGGTGATGATCATGAGCAGCAAGAGGATGACGCCGAGGATCCACAGCACCTCGCGTGGGTCCTTGTAGGAGCCGTAATACATGCCGCGGAACAAGTGGATGTAGGCGGCGAGGAAGAACATCGATGCGCCGGTCGAGTGCAGGTAGCGCAGCAGCCAGCCGTAATTGACGTCGCGCATGATCTGCTCGACGGAATCGAAGGCGAAGTCCGCGTGTGGCGTGTAGTGCATCGCCAGCACGACGCCGGTGACGATCTGCACGCCGAGCATGAAGGCGAGGATGCCGCCGAACGTCCACCAGTAATTCAGGTTGCGCGGCGTCGGATAAACGACGAAAGACGAGTAGACTAGTCCGCCGATGGGCAGCCGCCGCTCCATCCATCGCATGAACGCGCTTTGCGGCTGGTAGGTCGGATGTCCGCTCATGATCGAGGCCGTCAGCCGATCCGGATCTTCGTGTCGGAGAGAAATTCGTATGGCGGCAGCGCGAGGTTCAGCGGCGCGGGTCCCTGCCGGATGCGCCCGGACGTGTCGTAGACCGAGCCGTGGCAGGGGCAGAAATAGCCGTCATAGGAGCCCTGATGGGCGATCGGAATGCAGCCGAGGTGGGTGCAGATTCCAATCAGCACCTGCCACTGATCGTGACCGGGCTTGACGCGTGCCGAATCCGGTTGCGGGTCCGGCAGCTTCGCGACGTCGACGTTCTGCGCCTCCTCGATCTGCTTCTTGGTGCGGTGATTGACGTAGATCGGCTTGCCGCGCCAGAACACCTTGATCACCTGACCATCGGCGGCCCGCCGCGATCGTCGAGGCATCGGGATTCATCTGCGCGATCAGCGGAACGAGTGTCGCGGCGGCCCCGATCCCGGCGATGGAGGCCGTCGCAATATAAAGAAAATCGCGACGTGTCGGCTCGGCCGAAGACATCGTCGTCACGTGTGCAGTCCTTTCTTATCCGTCCGTCCGCCCGCAGCCCGCTTGCGCCGGCTGCGTGAACTTCCTCCGCTTGCAGGCCACCGCGCTCCCTCCGTGGCCCGACACGCAGACGCCGCCTGGCGGCGGCGGGCGAACCGGCCGCTCTCCTCTCTGCAAGCAAGGGGCCAAGCGGCTTAATCCAGCGGCGTTTTATTGGCACCCTTGCCAAGGGAGCGCAAGTGGGCATGCGGGCCTGTGTCGCGATGACCAAACGTCGCACAAATCGTTTGCCCGTCATAAGTTTTGGCCGCGATCGTGGTCCGTTCTATGGCTGAAAACCTTCCCATACGTATTGCGCTCTATGAGCCCGACATTCCCCAGAACACGGGCACGATTCTTCGTCTCGCCGCCTGCCTGGGCGTCGAGGCGCACATCATCGAGCCGGCAGGCTTTCCGACCAGCGACCGTGCGTTCCGCCGCGCCGGCATGGATTACCTCGGTCAGGTCGAGATCGCCCGGCATGCCGATTGGGACGCGTTCGAGACTTGGCGTGCCGGCGCGGGCGCGCGGCTCATCGTCTTCACCACGCGCGCGCGCCGCTCCTATCTCGAGCACGCGTTTCGGCGCGGCGACGTCTTGCTGTTCGGCCGCGAAACATCGGGCGTGCCAGAAAAGGTGCACGCGGCGGCCGACGCGCGGCTCCTTATTCCGATGCGCGAGGGCTTGCGCTCGCTCAATGTCGCGATGACCGCCGCTATGGCCGTAGGCGAAGCAATTCGGCAAACGCAAGCGCAGGCAAGCGGCGAGAACTAACCGGGGCGCTACGGCGCCGTGCATGCTCTGCGATTATGCGAGGATCAAAAGCACGAAAGCGGGTGAGGGACATTCTCACGCCCCAAGGCGCTACCCCTCACCCGCATCGCTCGCTGGCGCTCCGTCCTAACCCACCGCCTGCCAGGTCCCCACGCAAGCGGGGGCGGACATCACACCCCCAACATCCCCCACGACGACAGGGTTTCCCGAAACAATGGCAAAAAAAAGCTTCCGCTGGAATTTTCCCCGGCCCAAACGATGGCAAAAAAAAGCTCGCGTGAGTCTTTCAGCGAACATTGGCGCGCAGCACGCTGGCGTGGCGATGGTGACGCGCTGACGAGCATGTCCTAAAGGGATGGCGGAGGCTTCATGAGCGAGAGCATGCTCGAATTCCGCAAGGCGCGCGCGCAAGCGTGGTTCGAAACGCTACGCGACGACATCTGCGCCGCATTGGAGGCGCTTGAAACCGCCTTGCCGGCGCGCGCGCCGCTCGCTGATCGCGCGGCAGGCCGATTCCTCCGTGCGCCGTGGACTCGCGCCGATCACGACGGTGAAGCAGCGAGTTCATCCGAAAGCGGCGATTCAAGCGCGGGAGCTGCTCACGCCAAGCCGGGCGGCGGCGGCGTTATGGCGAGTATGCAAGGGCGAGTGTTCGAGAAGGTCAGCGTCAACGTGTCCACCGTGTTCGGCGAGTTCGCGCCGGAATTCCGCAAAGACATTCCGGGGGCCGAAATCGACCCGCGCTTTTGGGCCTCCGGCATTTCCCTCATCGCCCATCCGCAGAATCCACACGTGCCGGCGGTCCACATGAACACGCGCTTCGTTGTGACCACCAAGGCCTGGTTCGGCGGCGGCACGGATTTGACCCCCGTGCTTGAGACGCGCCGCCGGCAAGACGATCCCGACACGATTGCCTTTCACGCCGCGATGAAACAGGCTTGCGATGCACATGCGCGCGTCGCCCCGTACGCGAAATACAAGCGCTGGTGCGACGAGTATTTCTATTTACCGCATCGCCGGGAGATGCGCGGGGTCGGCGGCATCTTTTATGATTACCTCGACAGCGCAGACTGGGAGGCGGACTTCGCCTTCACGCAGGAGGTGGGCCGCACATTCCTCGGCATTTATCCCGAGTTGGTGCGCAAGAACTTCACCAGCCCCTGGAGCGCGGCCGAGCGCGAGGAACAGCTCGTGCGCCGTGGCCGCTACGTAGAATTCAACCTCTTGTACGACCGCGGCACCGTCTTCGGGCTGCGCACCGGCGGCAATATCGAGGCGATCTTGTCCTCGCTGCCTCCAGTGGCGAAGTGGCCGTAGCCTACCCCCCCTTCACCGCGCGAACGCGTGAACGATCATCGCCGCCCCACCCGCGATCACGACCGCGTCGAGGATTGTGGTATGCACATGCAACGGAAGCCGCTCGATCAGCCGCTTGGCTAGGAAGGCGCCCGGAAACGCCACGGCGCCGATGAGTAGCGCGACCGCGACCACCTGCGCGTTCACGACGCCGGCGAGCCCGAAGGTCGCCAGCTTGGCGAGCCCGATACCGATGGAGATGACGGCGTCAGTCGCGACCACGGCGGCGCCTTCAAGCCCCGCGGCCATCAACAGCGAGAGCAGGATAACGCCGGCGCCGACGGTGCCGCCGGCGAGCGGTCCCCAGACGAAGCAGGCCGCTGCCAATCCGCGGCTCGAGAGCGCAAGCCCGCGCCGGCGCATCATCCGGCGCAGCGGCACGCTCGCCATAAGCATCGCCCCAATCACCAGCGCGGCGCCTTTGCCGGTGAGCATGGTATAACCCCAGGCGCCGAGCACGCAGGTCGGCACCGCCGCGATGAGCACCATCAAGGCGCGACGTCCATCGACAAAACTCCAAAACGCCGTCGCGCGACTGCTGTTTGTCAACAGCGCGGAGAGCGAAAGGATGGGCACCACCGGCTCGGCGCCCACGATCGGCACCAGTACCAGCGGCATCAGCGCGCCGGTGCCGTACCCGGCGACGCCGCCGACGAAAGACGCAACGAGCGCCATTGCCGCAATCAGCGCAAGCTGCAGCAGCGAGATTTCGGCAAAAGCCGAGGAGAGCGATTCAAGCATCACGCGACATTGCTCGCCGTCATCGCCGCGGGGGCATCACGCGACGCTTGCCTCGCGGGAACGGCTGCTAGATGAGCTTGTAAATCGGAATTGAGGATCAATCCGCGCTCGGAAGCCGCCGCATGGTGAATTCGATGCAATCGCCCGGAAGTTGGCGCCAGGATTCGATCTCGGTCATATAGGCGGCCTTCGGATAGCGGCGAAACATTTCACGCGCCTTTTCGCGCGCCTTCTCGCGCGGCAGTGCGAAAGTCTCGCGGCGGAAGACATCGCGGGGGCGCGCCTTGAGCGCTTCGGCCGAGCGGCGCGCGATGTCGGCAGGACGGCGGCTGTTACTCATGATACGCCTGTTCTCGGCAAATGTAGTGCGCAACGGGCTATGGAGCGAGTCGGCTGGCGCCGCTTCACCTCGTTGCGGCCGCCGCCGCGTCCGCAATGGCCACCACTTGCGCCGCATCCGCCGGAAATCCGGCCGCGATCCATGCCTCCTCGGCCGCGGCGAGCACCGCGCCCAGGCGTGGTCCTTTCGACACGCCACGCGCGATGAAGTCGGCCGCCTTGAGTGGGAACGCCGGCGCGCTCCAGCGCACGGGCAACATCGCGAGCCGATGCCAGGCCGGATCCGCCGCGCCTTGCGGCGCACGCGTCCAGGCGAGCAGCACGCGATCGGTGAAACGCTCCGGCTCGAGCCGATAGAGCAGGACCCGTCCCTCCCGCTCCTCCAACCCCGCTGAGATTTGCCACCAACCCTCGGCCATCGACGCCAAGCGCTCGTACTCCGCCTTGGTGAGCCGCAGCCGCTCGCGCAGGCGTTCCGCATCCTCGACCACCGAGACGGTGAGCGCGCCGAGCCGACGTATGGCATCGGGCGCAAGCGCAAGTGCGGCCTCGAGCTTGACCATATTGGAGTAGCTCGCGAGCAGCGGTACGCCGCCGAGCACCTGCTCGAGCAAGCCCGTCTCCGTCATCACCGCGAGCGTCGGCACGGCATGCTTGGCAACGAGGAGCTTGAGCGTCTCCATGCGCACCCGCTCGCGGGACAATTGCTCGAGGCCGACGCGCGCCTCGATACAGGCCGCGAGCCCTTCAGGGTCGGGAGCGCCCTCGCCGTAGGCGGCGTGGAAGCGGAAGAATCGCAGGATGCGCAGATAGTCCTCGGCGATGCGCCTTCCCGCGTCGCCGATGAAGCGCACGCGCCGGCCCTCGATGTCGGCGAGCCCGCCCACGTAGTCGTGGATCGTCCCGTCGCGGGAGAGCGATACCGCGTTCATGGTGAAATCGCGGCGCTCGGCGTCGCGTTTCCAATCGCGTCCGAAAGCCACTTTGGCGTGACGGCCGAACGTCTCCACATCCTCGCGCAAGGTGGTGACTTCGAACGGCCGCCCGGCGGCAACGACCGTCACAGTGCCGTGCTCGATACCGGTAGGCACCGCCTTGAAGCCTGCCGCCTCGACCCGGCGGATCACCTCGCTCGGCAGCGCGGTGGTGGCGACGTCAGTATCGCCGTGCGGCTCGCCGAGCAGCGCGTTGCGCACTGCGCCGCCGACGACGCGAGCCTCCTCGCCTTCACCGTCAAGCGCGGCGAGGATGTCGCGCAGTGGCGCCTCACCCAGCCAAGCGGCATCCAGCCGGCGCTTTGCTTGCGTCACTTCGTCCTGCCCGGCACGAAGCGGCCGTCCTCCGTGTGGGCCGGAACATAGGTCGAGCCCGGGGGCGAGCCGCCCCACTGGGCCAATACGATGAAGCTGCCGATCATGAGCACGAGCGCCACCATCACGAGCCAGGCGAGGCGCGGCAGGCTCCAGGAGTCGGGATGCAGCACGCCCGCCTGCGTCGCCCATAAGAAAACGGCGTAGACGAGGAATGGCGTCAGAAACAGCGCGACCTCGGTGAGGACGGGGCGGATCATCGCTCTGCTGTCCCGGGCGAAAGTTCAAACCCGATCCATTCGGCGAAATTCAATTTAGTCGGCATAAATGCGCTCGTACAAATTGCGCAAGATGCCCGCCGTGACGCCCCAAATATAGCGCTCGCCGAAGGGAATGGCGTAATACCTCCGGGTCACGCCCTTCCAATCGCGGCTGTGCAGCGCGTGATTTTGTGCGTCCATCAGGAAAGCGAGCGGCACCTCGAAGGCCTCGGCGACTTCCGCCGTGGACAACACCAGCTTGTAGTCGGGACGAACGCGCGCGACCGTAGGCAGGATGCGATAGCCCGAAAAGGTGAGATAGAGGTCGAGATAGCCGATCGGCTCGATCACCGCGCGGGCAAGCCCGATCTCCTCCGCCGCCTCGCGCAACGCGGCATCGGCCGGCGTGCGGTCATGCGGGTCGATTTTCCCGCCGGGAAACGCGATCTGCCCCGGATGGCTCGGCAGCTCGGTCCGCAGCGTGAGTAACACTGTGGGTTCGCTGCGGTCGACCACCGGGACGAGCACCGCTGCCGGCCGCGTCGCCTTCACCCCGGCGCGCTCCCATGCCGCCGGGTCGAGATCGAGATCACCGCGCTTGGCCTGCGCTTGCGGGTCGTTGAGCGCGGCCGGCACGCCCAGGGTGAGCCGCGCGCGAGCGCGACGAAAGAAGTCCTCGCTCATTGCGCCGCTCGGCAGCGCCACGTCCGTCATCGCAAATCCCGCAAGCTTGCGGCCGGCGCCATAGCGAAGAACTCTCCCCCCGAGACAACGCCGAACATGCGCTCACCTCCGAGCGCGCGCTCCTCACCGAACTCGACGAGATCGTAGAACAGCGCGCGCGTGACCTTCGCCCAGAGATTGCGGCGGACGTGGAGATAAGGCTTGAGCCCCCCCGTTTCCGGTTCGGGCTCGAAGCGCAACGCGTGATCGCGCCCGCACGCCACCCAATCGTCCACATTGGTGCGAAAATGCAGCACCTGGCCTTGTGCACTCTTCTCCGGTTTGAGCTCGACAGCGAGGAACGGCGCGTCTTCGACGACGAGGCCGCATTTCTCGACCGGCGTGACCAGGAAGTATCTGTCGTCCTCCCGCTTGAGGACCGAAGCGAAGAGCTTCACCAGCGCTGGCCGCCCGATCGGAGTTTTGAGGTAAAACCAGGTGCCGTCGGAGGCGATGCGCATGTCGAGATCGCCGCAAAACGGCGGATTCCACAGGTGCACCGGCGGCGGTCCCTTGCGTGAGGCTTCGCGCGCCATGCCGGCGATGGCATCGAGCCCTGCGTGTTCCGTCTTCTGCGCCATGCTTGCGATCTGTGCCCGGACTAATGGCGGATCAAGTCTAACATGTCGCCGCTGCCGGAGAATCCGAGCGGACGGCCATCGCAGGTCCAGCTCCGCGCCGCCCGCGAGGACGGTCAAATGTCGATGTGAAAGCCCACCTCGGAGAGTCCCTCGCGGGGAATCTTGAAGAAATCGGGGGCACGGCTCGCGATGCGCGCGAGGAAGGCGAAGATCGCGAACGGTATCGCCGCCATCGCCGAGTTCTTCGCACGGCGGCCAACGATTTCGTGCGCGATGTAATAATGCACGTCAGCGAGATCGATCTCGAGGCCGAGCGTCTTGCAATTCCTGAGCGTTGCGGGAATGTCCGGCGTCTGCATGAAGCCGAGGCGCCCCTGGATGCGATAGATCCCGTGGCCGAGGCGCTCGATCGAATACCGCTCCGCCACGGGCACCCGTGGCCGCCGGTCGGCGAGGAAGGTCATCAGGATCAGCCTCTCGTGCAGGACGCTGTTCTGTCTGACGTGGTGCAGCAGGACCGGCGAGACGCCGGGCGCGATCTTGGTCAGCCATACCGCCACGCCCGGGACGCGCGCGACCACCATTTCGTCGATGTTCTCGACGAACTGCTCGAGCGGCATCGACATCTCCTGCAGGCGGTGGCGCACGAGCGAGGAGCCCTGGCGCCAGCAGAGCATTAATCCCACCGTCGCCCCGCCGACGGTGATCGGAAACCAGCCGCCGTCGACGATCTTCAGGGAGTTGGAGGCGAGAAAGGTCGCGTCGACCGCGCCAAAGACCATGATGATGAAGATCGCGAGCGCGGGCGGCCATCTCCAGCGCTCGATTGCCACGCGATAGAGCAGGATCGTCGTGATCAACATGGTGCCGGACACGGCGATACCGTAGGCGCCGGCCAGATGCTGGGATGTCTTGAACAGAACGACGACCAGCAAGGTGCCGATCATCAGCAGCCAATTGGCGGTGGGCACATAGATTTGTCCGGCCTCCTCGGACGATGTCGGCACGATCCACATGCGCGGGCAAAGCCCGAGCTGCATCGCCTGGCGAGTGAGGGAGAAGACGCCCGAGATGAGCGCCTGTGACGCAATGATGGTCGCCAGCGCCGCGAGCCCCACCAGCGGCATCAGCGCCCAACCCGGGGCCAGTTTGTAGAACGGGCTGTCGAATGCCGTAGGATCGGCAAGCACGAGCGCGCCTTGGCCGAAATAGTTGAGCAGCAGTGCCGGGAGCACCAGAGCGAACCAAGCGCGGCGGATGGCGGTCGGGCCGACATGGCCCATGTCGGCGTAGAGCGCTTCCGCCCCGGTGAGCGCAAGAAACACACCGCCGATGACCGTGAAGGCTGCGACCGGATTCGCTAGTACGAAACGCGCCGCCTCGCCCGGGCTCACCGCTTCGAGAATGGCCGGCGCGATGTAGATATTGGCGGCGCCGAGTAGCCCGATGGCGAGGAACCACACGACCATGATCGGGCCGAACAGTCGCCCGATATTTGCCGTTCCGCGCCGCTGCAGCATGAACAGCGCGACGAGAACGCCAATCGTAAGCGGGAGGACGAACCGCTCAAGTTCGGGCGTGACCAGCTTGAGGCCCTCCATCGCCGAAAGCACGGAAATCGCCGGCGTGATCATGCCGTCGCCGTAAAGCAGCGCCGCGCCCGTAATACCGAGCAGGACGAGGATCGGAATCCCGCGACCGTTCGCGATTCGCCCGTGGGCCACCAAGGACAGCAGGGCCAGAATTCCCCCTTCGCCTTCGTTGTCGGCGCGCAGGACGAGGACGACATATTTGAGCGACACCATCGCTATCAATGCCCAGAAGATCAGCGAGACGATGCCAAGCACGTCGGAAGCGGTCGGCAACGCGTGGCCGGTGGCGGCGAGCGTGACGGATAATGTGTAGAGCGGGCTCGTGCCGATATCGCCGAACACGATCCCGACCGCGGTGAGCGCGAGAAAAGAGGCGCTGGCCTTGTGCAGTTCCCCCCCTTCCTTGTGCAGTTCGCCCCCGTGGGGAGTGGATCGTTGCGAGGCGGTGCGCTTGCCGATCACGGCCCCATCTCCTCGCCCAAAGCCGAAACGCCGTCAGGGCGGCGACGCCTCACGATGAGTTGAGTGCACCCGCGCCGTTCGTCTGCCATTGTGCGCCTGGAACTTGTGTGGTGACCGGCTGTTTCCTCTGGGTCGTAATCGCGGGCGAACTTATCCCCTGCTCGGCGAAGGCGGGGTTGGACCGAAAAGCCTAAGGAGTTCAAGCGCTCACGACCTCTCTCGAGCGGCCGGGGTTCTGGGGCGATCGAGGCAGACCTGCGCCGAGGCGGGATCGCACCCAGTGAAAAATAGCGTAATCTCCAACAGTTGTGAGGATTCGAGGCGACCGCCGCCGCGCGCCTGCGTCGATGGGCGCATGGCCTGAATGTTGCACGTTTTTTGGTCAAGTCCGATGTGCCTGGCGACACAATCCGAGCCATAGCCGGCTCGAGCAATGAATCGAGGAGAAGGAGCTGATCTCATGGCCGCAGCCACCGATGGGCTGGAAAAGCTCGAAGACATGATCGTGCGCCAAGCGGAAGCGACCGGCGCCCAGGTCGCCGCCGCGAAAGCCGCGATCGGGAATGTGATCTTCGGGCAGGAAGCGGTGGTGGAGCAGGCGCTCATCACCGTGCTCTGCGGCGGGCACGCGTTGTTGATCGGGCTTCCCGGCCTCGCCAAGACCAAGCTGATCGAGACCATGGGCATCGTGCTCGGGCTCGACGCGCGCCGCATCCAGTTCACGCCTGACCTCATGCCGTCCGATATTCTCGGCAGCGAAGTGCTGGACGAGAGCCCCGGCGGCAAGCGCAGCTTCCGCTTTATCCCCGGCCCGATCTTCGGGCAGCTGCTGATGGCCGACGAAATCAACCGCGCGAGCCCGCGCACGCAGTCCGCGCTGCTGCAGGCGATGCAGGAGCACCACGTCACGGTCGCCGGCAATCGTCACGACGTTCCGCGCCCGTTCCACGTGCTCGCGACCCAGAACCCGATCGAGCAGGAGGGCACGTACCCGCTTCCGGAGGCGCAGCTCGACCGCTTCCTCATGCAGATCGACGTTTACTACCCGGACCACGAGGCCGAGCGCAAAATCGTGTTCGACACCACCGGCACCGAGGAGAGCAAGCCCAAGCCGACCATGACCGCCGACGAGCTACTGGCGGCGCAACGCCTGGTGCGCCGGCTGCCGGTCGGGGAGTCCGTGGTGGACGCGATCCTCAACCTGGTGCGCTCGGCCCGACCCGGGCCCGAGAGCGGTGAGATCGGCAAACTGATCTCCTGGGGTCCAAGCCCGCGCGCGAGCCAGGCGCTGATGCTGGTGGCGCGCGCCCGCGCGCTGATCGACGGGCGGCTCTCGCCGTCGATCGACGACGTCGTCGCCATGGCCGAGCCGATCCTCAAGCACCGCATGGCGCTCACCTTTGCCGCCCGCGCCGACGGCGAGAGCATGGAAGGCGTCATCGGTAAGCTCAAGGCTCGCATCGGATAATCGGATGGCAGCGGCAAAGCAGCGCGCGGACAAGCACGAGATCAGGGCAACGCAGCGCGCGAGCGGCGAGGCCCGCTCGCTCGCGCAAACCATGCCGCGCCTGATCCTCGAGGCGCGCCGCATCGCTGCCACCGTCATCCATGGACTGCATGGCCGCAGGCGCGCGGGTCCCGGGGAAAATTTCTGGCAGTATCGCCGCTTCCTGTCGGGCGAACCAGCGCGCCGCGTCGATTGGCGCCGCTCCGCTCGCGACGAGCACCTCTATGTGCGCGAGCGGGAATGGGAGGCGGCGCATACGGTGTGGCTGTGGCCGGATCGCTCCCCTTCCATGCAGTTTCGCTCGCAACTCGCCGAAGACTCGAAGCTCGACCGCTGTCTCGTCGTCGCCTTCGCGCTTGCCGAGATCCTGGTCCAGGCCGGCGAGCGCGTCGGCATACCCGGCCTGATGCGGCCGACCGGCAGCCGTAACGTGTTGGACAAGATGGCGAATGCGATCGTGCACGATGTCGCCGAACGGCCGAGCCTTCCGCCGCTGTTTGCGCCCTCTTCGCTCGCCGAGATCGTCGTGGTCTCGGATTTCTGGAGCCCGATCGCGCAGGTGCGCGCCACGCTGGCCCAGCTCTCGGCGACCGGCGCGCACGGGCATACCGTGCAGATCGTCGATCCGGCGGAAGAGACCTTTCCCTATTCCGGGCGCGTCGAGTTCATCGAGCCGGAGGGAGCAGGATCGATCACCGCCGGCCGCGCCGAAGCCTGGAAGAGCGAATATGAGACGCGCGTGGCACGTCATCGCGCGGAAATCCGCGCCGAAACCGACAAGCTCGGCTGGAGCTTCACCATCCATCGCACCAACCGGCCGGCGACCGAATTGTTGCTCGCGCTGCACGCGCGTCTAGGCGCACCGCCTCCCGGCGCGGCGATCAGTGGACGGCTGAGCGTCGCGGGACAAATCGGGAGGCACGCATGATGGCGGGGCTTCCCCTCGGCTTCGCCCAGCCGCTCGTTTTGCTCGCGCTGCTGAGCCTGCCCGTTCTGTGGTGGCTGCTGCGGCTCATTCCGCCGCAGCCGCGCCGCATCGCATTCCCACCGACGCGGCTCCTGTTCGACATCGCGCCGAGGGAGGAGACGCCGCAGCGTACACCGTGGTGGCTCACGCTGCTGCGCCTGACGCTCGCCGCGCTGGTGATCATCGCCGCCGCCGGGCCGTTGTGGAATCCGCCGGTTGCGGGCTCGACCAGCAAGGGGCCGCTCGCGCTGTTGATCGACGACGGCTTCCCGGCAGCGGGCACCTGGGATATGCGCATGCGCAGCGCCGAGGATCTCATCGCGCGGGCGGAAACGGATCATCGCGGCGTTGCGCTGATCCCGCTCTCCGAAGCCGCACGCGACGTCTCGTTCGAGCCGGCGGCGGCGGCGCGCGTGCGTCTCAAGCAGATCAAGCCGAAGCCATACGCGGTCGAGCGCGCTGATGCGCTGCCGGCGCTCGGGCGTTTTCTCGCTTCCACGCCCGAGGTCGAGCTCGTTTGGCTTAGCGACGGCGTCGATCTCGGCGGCGGCAACGATTTCGTCGCGGCGCTCGGACGACTGATCGAGCAACGGCCGATCACAGTGGTCGAGGGCGGCCTCCCGACCGCGCACGCGCTCTCCGGCCCGGACAACGCGGCGGGCGCGCTGACCGTGAAGGTCTTGCGCGCCAGCAACGGCGGCGCGGAAACCGGCACCGTGCGCGCGCTCGATCTCAAGGGCCTGCCGCTCGGCGATACCTCGTTCAGCTTCAAGGACGGCAAGCGCGAGAGCGAGGCCGAGCTCACGCTGCCGGTCGAGATCCGCAACGACATCGCGCGGCTGGAAATCGCGGGCGAACGCTCGGCCGGCGCGGTGGCGCTGCTCGACAAGCGCTGGCGCCGGCGCTCCGTCGGCGTGGTCACCGGCTCGACCGTCGATACCGCCCAGCCGCTGCTCGCCTCGACCTATTATCTCAATCGCGCACTCGGCCCATTCGCCGACGTGCGGCTCGCCGAGCGTGGGTCGCCGGCGCAGGCGGTGAGCCAATTCCTCGAGCAACGACTCCCGATGTTGATCCTCGCCGACGTGGGCAACGTCTCGGAAGCGCGCGATCAGCTCACGCGCTGGCTCGAAGACGGCGGCGTGCTGGTGCGCTTCGCCGGTCCGCGGCTTGCCGCCGCCGACGATGACCTCGTCCCGGTGAGGCTCAGACGCGGCGGTCGCATTCTCGGCGGCAGCCTGTCTTGGGAACAGCCGCAGCAGCTCAGCGCATTCGCACGCGAAAGCCCCTTCTTCGGCATGACGGTGCCGACCGACGTCAGTGTCAGCCGACAAGTGTTGGCGGAGCCTGATGCGACGCTGACCGAGCGGACCTGGGCGACGCTCGCCGACGGCACTCCGTTGGTGACGGCCCAGCGCCGCGGCAAGGGCCTGATCGTCTTGTTTCATGTCACCGCCGATACGCGCTGGTCAGACCTGCCGCTATCGGGCACATTCGTCGAGATGCTCAAGCGACTCGTCTCCCTCGCCGGCACGGTAACGCCGAGCGATGCCACGACACCCAATGCCCGCGCCGATCGCGAGGTGTTGGCACCGACGCGCATTCTCGACGGCTTTGGCGCATTCGCTCCGCCGCCCGCGAGCGCGCGTGCGGTGCCGGCGACGTTTAGCGGCCGCGCGACGTCCGATCATCCGCCGGGCTTTTATGGACCGGCGGAGGGATTGCTGGCGGTCAACGCGCTCGTACCCAATGACCGGCTCGCGCCCCTCGACACCTCCGCGCTCAACGCGCGTCGAGAGGGTTACCGAACGATCGAACCGCAGGATCTGCGCGGGCCCATCCTGATCGCTGCGCTCGCGCTGCTCGCGCTCGACGCGCTCGTCGTGTTCCTGCTCGCCGGCGGGATCCGCCAACTCGTGCGCCGCCGGCGGCCGGCGGTAACCATGCTGGCAATGGCCATCCTCGCCGGCACGCTGCTCGCACCGCCGCACGCCTTCGCGCAAAACCAAGCGCCCGCGCGCACGGCGAGCTCCGACGAGCAGGCGTTGAAATCGACGCTCGAGACCCGCCTCGCCTATGTCATCACCGGCGATGCCGAGGTCGACCGCATCAGCAAGGCCGGGCTGCAGGGCCTCACCTTGTTCCTGGCCCAACGCACGGCGCTCGAGGCGGGCGAGCCGATCGGACTCGATCCCGCGCGCGACGAGCTTGCGTTCTATCCGCTGATCTATTGGCCGATCGTGCCGAGCGCGCCAAAGCCCTCGCGGGAGGCGCTCGAGCACATCGACGCCTACATGAAACAGGGCGGCACGGTGCTGTTCGACACACGCGACGCGCTCGAGGCTCCGCCTGGTCCCGGCGGCGACAGCCAGGGCCCGGGCATGCAGGCGCTGCGCTCGATCCTCTCCTCGCTCGATATCCCCGAGCTCGAGCCGGTGCGGCGCGATCACGTGCTCACGAAGACGTTCTACCTGTTGAAGGACTTTCCCGGCCGCTTCAGCTCCGGGCAGTTGTGGGTAGAGGCGCTTGCCTCCAGCGAGGACGAGGAGCCTGCGAGCCGTCCGGCGCGCGCCGGCGACGGCGTATCGTCGATCATCATCACCTCGAACGATTTTGCCGGCGCCTGGGCGATGCGCCAGGACGGGCAAGCCATGCTGCCGCTCGTTTCCGCCGAGCCGCGCCAGCGCGAATTCGCCTTCCGCGCCGGCGTCAACATCGTGATGTACACGCTCACCGGCAACTACAAGGCCGACCAGGTCCACGTTCCGGCACTGCTGGAGCGGCTGGGACAATGATGTCGTCCCCGCGCAAGCGGGGACCCATGACCACCGCCTCTGGAATACGGGTCCCCGCTTGCGCGGGGACGACGGAGAAGGGAAGTTGAAACGTTGAACCTCGGCATCTCCTTTTCGCCTCTCGTACCCGCGTACATGGTGTGGACCGCGGTCGCGGTTGCGTTCGCACTCTCGCTCCTGTTGGTCTTCGCCCGCACCCGGGCGGCGTTGGTCCGCGCCATCGCGCTGGCGCTGTTCGTGCTCGCGCTCGCCAATCCGTCCATTACCCGCGAAGACCGCGAGCCGCTCAGCTCGGTCGCCGCGGTCGTCATCGACAAGAGCCCGAGCCAGGAGTTCGGCGATCGCCTGCAACAGACGCAGGCGGCGCGCGCCGCGCTTGCCGAGCGGCTCGGCCACATACCCGGCTTGGAAGTGCGCTTCGTCGAGGCCGGACAAGCGGATGGGGAGACCGACGGCACGCGATTGTTCACGGCGCTCTCCTCGGCGCTGTCCGACGTGCCGCAGGAGCGCGTGGCCGGCGCGATCTTGATTACCGACGGGCGCGTGCACGACGTGCCGGGCGAGGTCGCGGCGCTCGGCTTTACCGCGCCCGTGCACGGCCTGATCACCGGCCACAAGAACGAGCGCGACCGGCGCGTCGTGCTGGTGACCGCCCCGCGCTTCGGCATTGTCGGGCAGACGCAGACCATCACGTTCCGGGTCGAGGATCAGGGCGCGCCGAGAGGCCCGGCGCAGGTGGCGGTGCGGCGCGACGGCGAGCTCATCGAGAGCCGCAACGTGCGCGTGGGCGCCGCCGTCAACGTCGCCGTGCCGATCCCGCACGCCGGGCCGAATATCGTGGAGATCGAAGCCTCGCCGCTCGAAGGAGAGCTCACCGCCGTCAACAATCGCGCGGTCGTCTCCATCGACGGCGTGCGCGACAAGCTGCGCGTCCTGCTCGTGTCCGGCGAGCCGCATGCCGGCGAGCGCACGTGGCGCAATCTGCTCAAGTCCGACGCCAGCGTCGATCTCGTGCATTTCACCATTCTGCGCCCACCGGAGAAGCAGGACGGCACCCCGATCAACGAATTGTCGCTCATCGCCTTCCCCACGCGCGAGCTGTTCCAGCAGAAGATCAACGAGTTTCAGCTCATCATCTTCGATCGCTACGCGCGGCAGGGCGTGCTGCCGGTCATCTATTTCGACAACATCGCGCGCTATGTGCGCCAGGGCGGCGCGGTGCTGGTCGCCGCCGGGCCCGATTACGCGAGCCCCACCAGCATCTGGCGCACGCCGCTCGACGTGATCCTGCCCGCCGAGCCCAACGGCCGCACGACTGACGGCGCGTTTCATGCCCGGCTCACCGAGCTCGGCAAGCGCCATCCGGTGACGCGCGGGCTCGAAGGCGCCGAGCAAGACCCGCCGCACTGGAGCCGCTGGTTCCGCCTCGTCGACAGCCGTGCCGCCAAAGGCACCACCGTCGCGCGAAGGCGAAGGCCGCGTCGCGCTGCTCCTGTCCGACCACATCTGGTTGTGGGCGCGCGGCTACGAGGGCGGCGGCCCCCACCTCGACCTGCTGCGGCGCCTCTCGCATTGGCTCATGAAGCAACCGGATCTCGAGGAGGAAGCGTTGCGGTTGCTCGTGCGCGGGCGCGATCTCACGGTGCAGCGGCAGACCATGTCGGACGGCGTGAGCGACGTCACGCTGACGAGCCCGTCGGGCAAGACGCGCACGGTGACGCTCTCGGCGGCCGAGCCGGGGGTGTGGCGCGCGACCATCGAGGCCAACGAGCTCGGGCTGTGGCGCGCCAGCGACGGCACGCTCACTGCGCTCGCCAATGTGGGTCCTGCCAATCCGCGCGAATTCACCGAGGTCACGTCGACCACCGAGGTGCTCGCGCCGCTTGCGAACGCAACCGGCGGCGGCGTGGTGCGCCTCGAGGCCGCAAGCGGCGTTCATCTGCCGCGCATCGTCGGCGTGCGCTCGAGCGACACCTACCACGGCGAGGATTGGCTGGGATTGCGCACGCGTGAGGCGAGCGTGGTGCGTGGCATCGGCGTGTTGCCGGTCTTCGCCGGATTGATCGGGCTCCTCCTCCTCGTCGGCGCGCTCGCCGCGACCTGGATGCGCGAAGGCCGTTGAGGCCCGCGCCCTGAAGCGCGCGAGATCGTAGCCCGCGTTGAACGAAGCGAAACGGGGGAACGGTCTGCCCGCATGCCTGTCATTCCGGGGCGCGCCGAAGGCGCGAGCCCGGAATCCATACCCACCGTCCGTGGTTATGGATTCCGGCCCTCGCCGCTGTCGCGGCTCGGCCGGAATGACGAACTGAAAGAGCTCTCATCGAACAACACCTTTCCGTTCCCGCGGCGCGTTTTTTGCGCCCGGGGTTTGCCTTTTGCCTCGCTCACCCGGAATGAGGGGTGGGCGGAGCACCGAGAGACGTACGGGTGCTGTGCTGAGCACCCGTGGGGCGTGCCTTGACGCGGCACGCCAGGCGCTTGTGAGGCGCCTTGCGTCCCATAACGCGGGACGCTCGCCTCTCGGCGCTCCACCGTAGCAATGCTATGGTGGAAATAATGCAATTATATCAATGGATAGCGGGACAAGTGTCCCAATGGTGTCCCAGCGAGCATTTTCAGCGCGCGCTGCCGTCGCTTCCCAGGGGCGCGGCGAACCGTCAGCATCCCCGACCATGGGCCGCCGACCATCCCGACGCCTTCCCAAGCCCGACCGCCGCCGCGCGCTCGAACATTCTGCCCCGATGGCTGCACCGAGGCGCTGCTCATCGCGCACGGCTTCACGGTCCCGCAGATGGTCGAGCTTGTGCGCGCCGGGCTGGCGACCGTGACCGCTGAGCGCGTCGTCGCCGGATCGCGGAAGATGGAAGTCGCGACGGTGCGGATCACGGATGCGGGCGGCGAGCGCTCAAAGGCATGAAGCAATGAGCGGCCATCCTGTACCGGCAAATCATCCTCTGACAATCTCGAAGGCTGAGGGTGCGAGCCGACAAGTCGAAGAAGCGATTAAGGCGCTGGAACGAGGAGACTTCGATATTGCGATAACACTCGCTGGCGCAGCAGAGGGGATGCTGGAGCGCTCCGGTCATCACATGTGGTCATTCATGATGAAGTCGCCGCAGGCCGGAGCGTTCGACGAGAAGAAAGAATTGGTTCCGTTCCTAAACGCCGAGCGGGACTGGTTGAAACACCCGAGCGGAGACGACACGAAGACGTTAACCAGGGCTCACGCCGCGCTCATGATCGTGCGCGCCATGTCCAAACTTGAGACGTGGTCGCCCCGAATGCAGAGGGTCAAGCGCTGGTATGAGCGCAACTTGGACGAAGTGCTGCGAGAGTTGGACCTATGACGCCGCTGATCCTCAAGCGCGCGTCCGCCTCGCGCCCATCCGGCGAGTGGCGCGAGGACGATTACGACGTGTTTGCCGATGGCGTCGAGTTGATCTACGGCCACCACGGAGGACAGCTCGCCGACGCACGGCTAAATGCGCCGAGCCGCCGTCGAAACAGCCTCCAACAACCGCCCGCAACGTCCATCGCCACCATCAAACCGAGCTACTATTGCCCACCAGTCACGTCATTGCTTGCGACCAGACGCATTGCGCTCCTTCCCATGCACCCTCCGCGTTAGCAAAATCCCCATAGCCGGGCGCGCCGCCCCTCCGCGCACCATCGCCCGCGGGTTCGTTCTTTGCCGGCTTTCGGACGCCGGGCACCGTGCACTTGGCTTCTCCTGCATCGCCGGCATCCGAAACCCTGCACACAAGCCGACATTAGCCGCGGGCTGAAGTACTCACCACGGACACACAACCGCTTTACTCGATCTTCCCACCGAGCCTGGGCGCCCGGAGATGCTAGCGCCAAAAAAACGGCAGCGCACTTCGCCCGCCGGACGGTATCGTCGGCCAGCGATGCCTCCTTGCGGCTCACCGCTCAGGAGGACGACGAAATCCGTGCCCTTGCCCGTCTCCGGGCTCAGCTCCTCGTCGGTGATGATCAAAGAAGACCGCGGCGACGCCATCTCGGCGATACGAAGGACCTCCGGCGGAATCACAATGCGGTCGAGTGCGGTCTTCGCGTCGCTTGGCTCCTTCACTGTCGGCTCGCCATCAGGGCCTCGGCTCGCCCCCGCACGTCCGTCCACCACGTCGCCGTGAGAACGCCCGCCTTCCAAGGAGATGACGCTCCATCGCATCCCGGTCTCGCCATTGGTTCGCTCCGTGGCCGTAAAGACATGCGTGCCGATCGGACGTTCGGGCTCCTGGATCGCGACCGGGATCTCCAGGATCGGCTCAAACGCTCGGCGGACATAAAGGTGCTGAGTCTTGCGGCTGATAAACACCGATACCGGTTGGAGAGCGCGCGCAAGCTCACGCGCGGCCTGCACTGCCGCGATCCGAGCGGCCTCGGCGGTGTCGGCAAACTCGCGCGCAGCCGCGAGGGCATTGAGCTTTGGTTGCAGCTCGGCATTGGCGGCGGCCAATTTCGCCTGCAATTCTTCGACTCTGGCGGCCGCCTTTGCCCTCGCTTCCGTAGCGCGCTCTTTTTGCTTGTCCGAGACTGCGGAGGCGAGC
>WNFM01043209.1_pt1 | contig 41041 bp, 37 predicted proteins | sample 5400271 | NCBI WGS metagenome assembly WNFM01 (sample SAMN13153352, study PRJNA577476) | soil metagenome | isolation source: 60 cm saprolite on Douglas fir-dominated hillslope | place: USA:California | collected 2013-09-17
GTTCGAAGGTCCGGCCTCATCCATGGATCCCCTGCGCAACTTCGGCTTCCTGGTGCGGGAAGTGTCCACCCTTTCGGCGCTCAACTTCGAGCGCCACTCGGTTGAGCTCGGCCTCACGCTCCCGCAGTGCAAGGTGCTAGCCTACCTGCAGCGCAGCGAAGGCATCTCGCAGGTGCGCCTCGCCGAGCTCACCGATACCGATCCGATGACCCTCGCGCGCACGCTGGAGCGCATGGAGGCGGACGGCTGGATCGAGCGCAAGGCCGACCCCTCGGATCGGCGCGCGCGGCAGCTCTTCCTGAAGCCCCCGGGGCTGCGCCTGCTACAAGACATCTGGCGCGTCGCCGACCGCGCGCGCACCGACGCCATGGCGGGCCTTTCCGCGACGGACCGCTCGCAGCTGATGAGCCTTCTCGAGCGCGTGCGCTGGAACCTCAATACGGTGCTGAGAGCCGATGTGTAACGTGAGGCCCGCATGCTGATCGACATCGTCCGCGTCGCGCTGCGGCGCCCTTACACCTTCGTGGTGCTGGCACTCCTCCTGCTCATCATCGGGCCGCTCGCCGCGTTGCGCACGCCCACGGACATCTTTCCCGACATCCGCATCCCGGTGATCGCGGTGGCGTGGCAGTACACGGGCCTTCCGCCCGAGCAGATGGCGGGGCGCATCACCACGCTCTTCCAGCGCGCGCTCACCACCACCGTCAACGACATCGAGCACATCGAGGCGAATTCGTACGCGGGCATCTCGGTGGTGAAGGTGTTCTTCCAGCCGGGCGTGAACGTCGCCGTGGCCAACGCGCAGGTGACCGCCATCTGCCAGGTGGTGGTGCGGCAAATGCCGCCGGGCATCACGCCGCCGCTCATCCTCAACTACAACGCGTCGACGGTGCCGATCATCCAGCTGGCCCTCTCCGGCAAGGGCCTCTCGGAGCAGGCCCTCTTCGACCTGGGTGTGACCTCGGTACGCACGCCGCTCGTCACCGTGCCCGGGGCGGCGATTCCCTTCCCCTACGGCGGCAAGCAGCGCCAGGTGCAGATCGACCTCGACCCCGCGGCGATCCAGGCGCGCGGGCTCTCCGCACAGGACGTCGCCAACGCGCTCGCCGCGCAGAACCTGATCATCCCGGTCGGCACGCAGAAGGTCGGCGAATACGAGTACACGCTGCAGTTGAATAGCGCGCCCTCGGCGATCGAGGACCTCGGCAACCTGCCCATCAAGGTCGTGAACGGCGCCACCGTCTACGTGCGCGACGTGGCGCAGGTGCACGACGGCAACGCGCCGCAGACCAGCATCGTCCACGTCGACGGCGCCCGCTCGGTGGTGCTGTCGGTGCTGAAGATCGGCTCTGCGTCGACGCTTGCCATCGTGGCGGGCGTCAAGGCGAAGCTCGTGGCGATCAAGGATTCGCTGCCGGAGAACCTGGTCATCTCGCCCATCAACGACCAGTCGATCTTCGTGCGCGCGGCGATCAACGGCGTGGCGATCGAGGGCATCATCGCCGCGCTCCTCACCAGCGTGATGATCCTGCTCTTCCTCGGCAGCTGGCGCTCCACGGTCATCATCGCGGTGTCGATCCCGCTCTCGGTCCTCGGATCGATCGCGTGCCTGTCCCTGGCCGGCGAGACGCTCAACATCATGACCCTTGGCGGCCTCGCGCTCGCGGTCGGCATCCTGGTGGACGACGCCACGGTCACCATCGAGAACATCAACTACCACCTCGAGCACGGCAAGGATGTCGAAACCTCGATCATGGACGGCGCGCGTCAGATCGTGACCCCCGCTTTCGTCTCGCTCCTTTGCATCTGCATCGTGTTCGTGCCGATGTTCTTCCTCGAGGGTGTGGCGCGCTTCCTGTTCGTCCCCATGGCCGAGGCGGTGATGTTCGCGATGGCGTGGTCCTTCTTCCTGTCGCGCACGCTCGTGCCCACCATGTCGCTTTTCCTGCTGAAGCAGCACGCGCCTCATGGCGAGGAAGCCCCGTCGGGGAACGCGCTGGTGCGCTTCCAGCGCGGATTCGAGGGGCGCTTCGAGCGTATCCGCGGCGGATACAAGGAGCTCCTCGGCCTCGCGCTCGCGAGCCGGGGCTTGTTCGTGATCGGCTTCGTCGCCTTCGTGGGGCTCTCGTTCGCGTTGGTCCCGTTCCTCGGGCGCAACTTCTTCCCCTCGGTGGACGGCGGGCAGATCCTCATGCATGCGCGCGTACCGGTGGGCACGCGGGTGGAGGAGAGCGCGGTGCGCTTCGCGGCCATCGAGGCCGCCATCCGCCGCGTGATTCCGGAGTCGGAGATCGCGACGCTGGTGGACAACATCGGGCTTCCTCCCAGCAGCATCAACCTCGCCTACAACAACACGGGAGTCGTCGGCACGCAGGACGGCGACGTGCAGATCGCGTTGAAGGAGGGTCACAAACCGACGGCGGACTACGTCCGCGAGCTGCGCGAACGCCTGCCGCGGGGATTTCCGGACACGACATTCTCGTTTCCGCCCGCGGACATCGTGAGCCAGATCCTGAACTTCGGCGCGCCGGCCCCGATCGACGTGCAGGTGCGCGGCGCGAACCTCGACGCCAACTTCGATTACGCCAACCAGCTCCTGAAGGCGATCCGGCGCATCCCCGGCGTGGCCGATGCGCGCATCCAGCAATCGCGCAGGAGCCCGCTCTTCGAGGTGAACGTGAATCGCACGCGCGCGCAGGAGGTCGGCATCACGGCGCGCGACGTGACCAACAGCATGGTGGTGAACCTCGCGGGCAGCAGCCAGGTGGCGCCGACCTTCTGGCTCAATCCCGCCAACGGCATCTCGTATGCGATCGTCATGCAGACGCCGCAGTACCGGCTCGATTCGCTGGCGGCGCTCGCCAACCTGCCGATCAACGGACCCGGCCAGAGCTCCTCGCAGGTCCTGGGCGGCCTCGCCGACTTCACTCGCGGCACGTCCCAGGCGGTGGTGAGCCAGTACGACATCGCCTCGATGATCCAGATCAACGCCACCACGCAGGATCGCGACCTGGGCGCCGTCGCCGGCGACATCCGGCGCGCGATCGCCGAGACCGCGGGCCAGGTGCCGAAGGGATCGAGCGTGGTCCTGCTGGGCCAGGTGAAGACCATGGACAACGCGTTCTCGGGCCTGCTCTTCGGGCTCCTCGGCGCGATCGTGCTGATCTATTTCCTGATCGTGGTCAACTTCCAGTCGTGGAGCGATCCCTTCGTCATCATCACCGCGCTCCCGGCAGCCCTGGCGGGCATCGTGTGGATGCTCTTCGCCACGCACACGACGCTATCGGTACCGGCGCTCACCGGGGCGATCATGTGCATGGGCGTGGCGACGGCCAATAGCGTGCTGGTGATCAGCTTCGCGCGCGAGCGCCTCGAGGCGCTCGGCGATGCGACGGCCGCGGCGCTCGACGCGGGCTTCGTGCGCTTCCGCCCGGTGCTGATGACCGCGCTCGCGATGATCATCGGCATGGCGCCGATGGCACTCGGCCTGGGCGAGGGCGGCGAGCAGAACGCGCCGCTCGGCCGCGCGGTGATCGGCGGCCTCGTGTTCGCCACCATCGCCACCCTCATGTTCGTTCCCGTCGTCTTCAGCATGGTGCACGCGCGTCATGGTCGCAAGCCGGCGCCGGCCCCCGCACTCGGAGATCTCCATGTCGCCTGATCCCTCAACGCCCCGCATATCGCGCCGCAGGCTGCGCATCGCGGGCATTGTCCTCGGCTTGATCGCGGCCGCGGTCGCCGTGGCGGGCATTGCCACACGCGCCGCCGACAAGTCGCGCCTGAACGAGCGCGCGGAAGCCGCGTCGGTGCCGACGGTGGCGGTGATCGCGCCGGGCAGCTCGGGCGATGCGGGCGCGCTGGAGCTTCCCGGCCGCCTCGAGGCGATTTCGCGCGCGGCGATCTACGCGCGCGTGAGCGGTTACCTCAAGAGCTGGAAGGCGGACATCGGCACGCCGGTGAAGGCGGGCGAGCTTCTCGCCGAGATCGAGACTCCGGATCTCGACCAGCAGCTCCTGCAGGCGAAGGCCAATCTCGCCAGCGCGCAGGCGAACGCGGCGCTCGCCGGTACTACGGCCCGGCGCTGGCAGTCGATGCTCGGCTCCGACTCGGTGTCGAAGCAGGAGGCCGAAGAGAAGGCCGGCGACTTCGCGACCAAGCAATCCATGGTGAACGCGGCCCAGGCGGACGTCGACCGCGTGCTGGCGCTCAAGGGCTTCACGCGCATCGTCGCGCCCTTCGACGGCGTGGTCACCGCGCGCAATACCGACGTGGGAGCGCTCATCAACGCCGGCGGCGGAAGCGGCCCTCAGCTCTTCGAGGTCTCGGATACGAGGAGGCTGCGCGTCTACGTGAGCGTGCCGCAGAGCTATGCCTCGATCGTCAAGGTGGGTGCGAAGGCCAACCTCACGGTTCCCGAGCACCCGGGCAAGGTCTACGGCGCCACGGTGGAGTCGTCATCGCGCGCCGTGAACGTCGCCTCGGGAGCGATGCTGATACAGCTCGCGGTGGACAACGCGGCCTCCGAGCTCCTTCCCGGCGGCTTCGCGAACGTGAGCCTGCAGCTGCCGCGCAGCGTCGGCGGGGTAAGCATTCCGCCCAGCGCTCTCATGTTCGGCAAGGCGGGCTTGCGCGTCGCCACGGTCGGCGCGGATGACAAGGTCGTGCTGAAGACCGTGACCATCTCGCGCGATCTCGGCAAGGTGATCGAGCTGGCCTCGGGCATCACGGCCGCCGACCGGGTGATCGAGAGTCCGCCGGACGGCATCGCCGACGGCGATCCGGTGCGCGTTGCGAAGAACGATGCCAAGAAGTGACGCTCTCGTCGGGGCGTGGGCGGCGCTCGCGCTCGCCGGCTGCTCGTTCGCACCGCGGCTCACGATTCCCGACGTGCCGATGGCGGCGTCGTACAAGGAAGAAGCGCCCTGGACCGAAGCCCGGCCCGCCGACGCGCTTCCACGCGAAGCGTGGTGGACCCTCTATGGCGACGCGGAGCTGGACACGTTGCAGGCGCGGCTCGTCGCGGGCAGCCCGGATCTCGCCGCGGCGCTGGCGCGCTACGAGCAAGCGCGCGCCTTCACCGACCAGCTGCGCTCCGGCCTCTATCCGACGCTTGCGGGTAACGGCAACGCGCAACGCATCCGGCAATCGGAGCGGCGTCCCCTGCGTGTGCTCGGCCCGACTTCGCCGAACGACTACGATTCGCGCACCCTCGGCCTGGAGGCGGACTATGAGCTCGATCTGTGGGGACGCGTACGTAGCCAGGTCGCGTCGGGCAAGGCGACCGAGGAGGCCGCGTACGCGGACCTCGAATCCGCGCGCTTGAGCCTGCAGGCCGAGCTCGCCGACAGCTACATTGCGCTGCGCGGGCTCGACCGAGAGGTCGCTCTCTTCAACGCGACCGTCGCCGCGTACGGCAAGGCGCTCGACCTCACCAACTCGCGCCACGATGGCGGACTCGCCTCGGGCCTCGACGTGTCGCGCGCGCAAACGCAGCTCGACACGGCGCGCGCGCAGCTCGCGCAACAGATCGCGCAGCGCGCCGTGCTCGAGCACGCGATCGCGGCGCTGGTGGGCGAGTCGCCCTCGCAATTCGCGCTCGCCCCACGCATCGCGGCCATCAACCTGCCGGCGATTCCCGCGGGCATGCCCTCGACGCTCCTGCAACGGCGCCCCGACATCGCGGCGGCGCAACGGCGCATCGCCGCGGCCAATGCGAACGTGGGAGTGGCCCGCGCCGCTTACTTTCCCGCCATCACCCTGAGCGCGGTGGCGGGCTACCAGGACGCCGGATCGGGAAGCTTGATCACCGCGCCAAATCTCTTCTGGTCGATCGGCCCCTCGCTCGTGATGACGCTCTTCGACGCGGGCAGGCGCGACGCGCAGGTGGCGCAGGCGAGGGCGGTGCTGGATGAGAGCGGGGCCAGGTATCGCGGCGTGGTGCTCGGCGCCTTCCAGCAGGTCGAGGACAATCTCGCGCTCCTGAACCACTATCGCACCGCGGCCGAGGCGGAGCGCTCGGCGGTCGCCGCGGCGCAACGCTCGCTCGACTTCGCCACCAGCCGCTATCGCGACGGCGCGGCGAGCTACCTCGAAGTGGTGACGTCGCAAGCCGCCGCGCTGCAGACGCAACGCGACGCCCTCGACCTCGACACGCGCCAGCGGCGCGCGAGCGTGCAGCTGGTTCGCGCGCTGGGCGGGGGCTGGGAAGCTACGCGGTGACGGGCACCTTGCCGAGCGCCGCGCCCATGCGCTCGACGGCCTTCTTGATGTTGTCCATCGAGGTCGCGAACGAGATGCGTAGATAGCCTTCCGCGCCGAACGCGGAGCCGGGAACGGCGGCGACGGCCTTTTCCTGCGCGAGCAGGTAATCGCAGAGCGCGAGGTCCGTCGGCGCGGCGATGCGGCCCGCGGCGTGCAGCGTGCGGATCGCCTCGCGGCAGTCCGGGAACGAGTAGAACGCGCCGTCCGGCATGAGGCACTTCACGCCGGGAATGCGGTTCAACCCGTCGGTCACGACCTTGGCGCGCTCCTTGAACGCCGCGAGCATCGGGTCCATGCACGACTGGTCGCCGTTCAGCGCCGCTTCCGCCGCGTACTGCGAGATCGAGGTGGGGTTCGACGTGCTGTGCGACTGGACGTTCTCCATGGCCTCGATCAGCTCCTGGGGACCGCCGCAATAGCCGATGCGCCAGCCGGTCATCGAGTACGCCTTGGAGACGCCGTTCATGACGACGGTGCGCGAGTAGAGGTCGGGGCACACGTTCACGATGTTCACGAACTTCGAGCCGTTCAGCAGGATGTGCTCGTACATGTCGTCGGTGGCGATGACGATGTTCGGGTGCCTGCGCAGGACTTCCCCCAGGCTCTTCAGCTCCTCGGCGGTGTAGACGGAGCCGGTCGGATTGGAGGGGCTGTTGATCCAGATGAGGCGCGAGCGCGGCGTGATGGCGCGCTCCAGCTGCTGGGCGGTGATCTTGAAGCCCTGCTCGATGCCGGCCTGGATGAATACCGGCTTGCCGTTGGCCATCATCGCCATGTCGGGATAGGAGACCCAGTAGGGCGCCGGGATGATCGCTTCATCCGAGTCGTTCAGGAGCGCCATGCACAGGTTGAACGAGGTCTGCTTGCCGCCGCACGAGACGAGGATCTGCTTGTCGGCGTAATCGAGGCCGTTCTCGCGCTTGAACTTGGCGACGATCGCCTTCTTCAGCGACGGCGTGCCGCCCGCGGGGGTGTACTTGGTGAAGCCCTTCTTGATGGCCGCGATGGCGGCCTCCTTGATGAATTCCGGCGTGTCGAAATCCGGCTCTCCCGCGCCCATGGCGATCACGTCCCTGCCTTCGGCCTTCAGCTTGGCCGCCTTGGCCGAGACGGCGAGGGTAGGCGAGGGCTTGATGACACTGAGGCGGCGGGCGACGAGCGACATGGACTTCTCCGAATGGCGGGAGGGATGGAAAAAGGGTGGGACAGCCCCTATTTTACCCATCTGAACTTGATAAAATCTTCTGTTTCGCTCCGAAAGCATCGACCCCCATGGATGTCGTGACCTACCCGGGCAGCCCGTTTCGCCTGCACCGGCCCTTCGCCCCCGCGGGCGACCAGCCGCAGGCCATCGAGAAGTTGGTCGAGGGCCTGAACGACGGCCTCGCGTACCAGACGCTCCTCGGCGTGACCGGCTCCGGCAAGACCTACACGATGGCCAACGTCATCGCGCAGACGGGCCGCCCCACGCTCGTGATCGCGCCCAACAAGACGCTCGCCGCGCAACTCTATTCGGAGTTCCGCGAATTCTTCCCGGAAAACGCGGTCGAGTACTTCGTCTCCTACTACGACTACTACCAGCCCGAGGCCTACGTGCCTTCGCGCGACCTCTACATCGAGAAGGATTCGTCGATCAACGAGCACATCGAGCAGATGCGGCTCTCGGCGACCAAGAGCCTCATCGAGCGGCGCGACGTCATCATCGTCGCCACCGTGTCGTGCATCTACGGCATCGGCGATCCAAACGACTATGCGGAGATGCGCCAGGTGCTGCGCGAGCGCGACCCCGTGCCGCAACGTGAGCTCCTCGCGCGGCTGGCGGGGATGCAATACACCCGGAACGACATCGACTTTCGCCGCGGCACTTTCCGCGTGCGCGGCGACACGATCGACGTCTTCCCGGCGGAGAACAGCGAGCAGGCCCTGCGCATCTCGCTCTACGACGACGTGATCGAGGCGTTGACGCTCTTCGATCCGCTCACCGGCGAGCTCCTGCAGAAGCTGCCGCGCTTCACGCTCTACGCCAAGACCCACTACGCCACGCCGCGCTCGACGGTGATGCGCGCCATCGAGACCATCAAGGTGGAGCTGCGCGAACGCCTCGAGGAATTCCAGAAGGCGGGCAAGCTCCTCGAGCTGCAGCGCCTGCAGCAGCGCACGCACTTCGACCTCGAGATGATGAACGAGCTGGGCTTCTGCAAGGGGATCGAGAACTACACGCGCCACCTTTCGGGGCGTCCGCCGGGGGCGCCCCCGCCGACCCTCATCGACTACCTGCCGCGCGACGCGCTCATCGTGATCGACGAGAGCCACGTGACCGTGCCGCAGATCGGCGGCATGTACAACGGCGACCGCTCGAGGAAGACCGTGCTGGTGGACTACGGCTTCCGCCTGCCCTCGGCGCTCGACAACCGGCCGCTCAAGTTCGAGGAGTTCGAGGCGGCCGTGCGCCAGGCGATCTTCGTGTCGGCCACGCCCGCGGACTACGAGAAACAGCATTCCGGCCAGGTGGTGGAGCAGGTGGTTCGTCCCACGGGGCTCGTCGATCCCACGCTCATCCTGCGGCCCGCGTCGTCGCAGGTGGACGACCTTCTCTCCGAGGTGGGCAAGCGCGTGAAGGTGGGGGAGCGCGTGCTGGTGACGACCCTCACCAAGCGCATGGCCGAGGACTTGACCGATTACCTCGCCGAGCACGGCGTGAAGGTGAGGTACCTGCATTCCGACATCGACACCGTCGAGCGCGTCGAGATCATCCGCGACCTGAGGAAGGGCCTGTTCGACGTGCTGGTGGGCATCAACCTGCTGCGCGAAGGGCTCGACATTCCCGAGGTGTCGCTGGTGGCGATCCTCGACGCCGACAAGGAAGGGTTCCTGCGCTCCGGGCGCTCGCTCATCCAGACCATCGGGCGCGCGGCGCGCCACATCAACGGCACCGCGATCCTCTACGCCGACCAGCTGACCGACTCCATGAAGCTCGCGATCGGGGAGACCGACCGGCGCCGCGCCAAGCAGGTCGCCTTCAACCTCGCCAACGGCATCGAGCCCAAGGGCGTCTCGAAGCTCATCAAGGACATGATCGACGGCGTCTACAACACCGACGACGCGCGCGAGGCCCGCAAGACCGAGAAGGAGGAGGCGAAGTTCGACGCGCTCTCCGAGAAGCAGCTCGACCAGAGGATCCGCAAGCTCGAGAAGGAGATGCTCGACGCCGCGCGCAACCTGGAATTCGAGCGCGCCGCGAGCCTTCGCGACGAGCTGAAGGGCCTGCGCGATCGCCTGATGATGGTGGGAGGCGAAGGTTGATCTCGGTCCTCGTCGTCTGCACCGGAAACATCTGCCGCTCGCCGACCGGGGAAGGTGTGCTGCGCCGCCTCGCGGCCGAGCGCGGCCTCGCCGATCGCATTCGCGTGGCCTCGGCGGGCACGCACGACTATCACGTCGGCGACCCGCCCGACCCGCGCACCGTGAAGCACGCCTCGAAGCGCGGCTACGACCTCGCGGCGCAGCGCGCCGCACAGGTGACCAAGGAAGACTTCGACACCTTCGACTACATCCTCGCGATGGATCGCGGGCACCTGCGCATCCTGAGGCGGATGCAGCCGCCCGGCGCGCGCGCCCAGCTCGGTCTCTTCCTCGATGCGAGCGGCAAATGGAAAGGCGAGGACGTGCCCGATCCCTACTATGGCGGCGCCGCGGACTTCGACCTCGTGCTCGACATGGTCGAGGAGGCCGCGGCATGCTGGCTCGAGCGATTCGAGGCCGAGCTCGATCCTTCCCGCTTCAGGCTGCAGAGCTCCCGCTAGCGCCCGATCGAACCCTCGCCGCCGGGCGCGCTCAAAGCGAATCCATGACCCTTGGAGAAACGCTTATGGCCCGGTATGGAAAGAAAGCGGGGAAGAAGGTCGAGAAGGCGATGAAGGAGCGCAACAAGGGCACGCTGAAGAGCGGGCGCTCCGGCAAGAAGGTGAAGAGCAGGAAGCAGGCGATCGCGATCGGATTGTCCGAGGCGCGCAAGGCCGGCGCCAAGGTACCGAAGAAAAGGAAGGCCGGCTCGAAGAAGAAAAAAAAGAAGTAGACGGCTACCAGCCGCCGATCCGGACCCAGTCTTCCACCATGGGGATGCGGTCCACGCCCCAGAACGGCTCGCCGTCCACGACGAAGAAGGGCGACCCGAAGACGCCCGCCGCGATGGCCGCGTCGACTTCACGCTTGCCGCGCTCCTTGACGGCGGGATCGTCGAGGGCCGCGGCGAGCGCGGCTGCATCGACACCCACGGATTTCGCGATTTCGACGACGGCTTGCGGGGCGCCGATGTCCTTGCCCTCGACGAAGTACGCCTTGTAGAGCGCTTTCGCCAAGGCACGGGCGGCGCTCGGGTCGCGATCGTTCACCCAGTAGAACGCCCGCAGCGCGGCGACCGTGCCGATGGGGAATTTTTCCGGATGGGCATACGCCACCTTGTGCAGGCGCGCCGAGCGCGAGAAGTCGCGCCTGGAGTACTCGCCTTTCATCGGGATCTCGACGAGCGGCGCCTGGCCGGTGATCTTGAAGACCGGGCCCAGCAGTATCGGCCGCCACTGCATCGGGCGGCCGATCCGCTTTTCCAGGTCCTCGGCGAGCTGGCTCGCGATGTAGCCGTAGGGCGAGGAAAACTCGAAGTAGAAATCGACGGGTGACCCGCCGGCGCTCATAGCGTGGGCGGGATTTCGGGGCGCTGCGCGTCCGCGTTCGGCTGCGTCTCGACCAGCTTCAGCGGCTCCGCTTCCAGCGGACCCGAGCGACGCCGGCGCGGCTTTGTACGCCGCGGGAGCTCGTCTTCGATCGGCATCGCCACCGCCTCCACCTGGGTTTCCACGAGCTGCAACGGCTGCGGCGCGTCGTCTTCCGCATGGCGGCGCTTGCGCTGCGGACGATGCGCTTCCTCCCCTTCCGCGTCGTCGTGCTGGATCACGGCCTTGAACTCGACCGGTGCCGGTGCCTGCGTATAAACGTGTTTCGGCTCGTGAATGAGCGCGAACTCTCCGGTGCGCCCCGCGGCGGCCTCGTGGACGGGCGCGGGTTCGCGCGCGGTCTCGAGCTCGGCGGCCCGGCTCTCGATGGCGTCGGCTGCGGACCCTTCCTCGACCGCGAAGCTTTCGCGCGGCGCGTGCTCACCACGTTCTCCACGTTCACTGCGTTCACCGCCCCGTTCGCCGCCACGACCGCCGCGACGACGACGGCGACGGCCGGTGCCATCGGCGTTATCGCTCGGGACTGGCGCGCCTTCACCGATAGGGTGGGATTCGAGGCGCGGCATCTCGGAATCGGAAGACACAGCCTCCAGGCGTGCGCCTTCCGGGGCCGGCCGCGGCGCACGATTCTGCTGCGGTCTTCCTTCGCCGCGCCCTTCACCGCGGCCTTCGCCACGCTCGCGGCGTTGCTGCGGTTGCTCGGAACGCGGCGGACGCTCCGCACGCGGCTCACTGCCGTCGCGCGGCGGCCTCGGTTCGCGGGGCGGCCTTGCTTCACGCGGCTCGCCTTCGCGGCCTTCGGGCTTCGCGCCGCGCGGCTCACCGCGCTTGCCGTCTCCGCGTCCACGGCGATGGTCGTCGCGGTCGCGGCGTTGCCCGTCGCGCGGGCGCTGGCCTTCGCGCGGCGGACGTTCTTCGAGCGCGGGCTTGGGCGTCGCGGCGCGCACCGGTGCGGGGGCCGGCTCGGCGGGCTTGCGCATCCATCCGAAAAGCTTGTCGAGAAGACCCTGCTTCTCCGGGTGCGCCGGCGGCGCAGCGGCGGCGCGCGCGGCTTGCGGCGCTCTGCGCATCTCGGGCTCGTCCTGCGTCATCGACATCGGCGCAGGCTGGTCCGGCGTGATGCCCTTCACCAGAGGCTCGGGGCGAACCGGCAGGGGCTGCGGGTTGCGCGCGGCGACCGTGGCGGGCTCCTCGGCCGGCGCCGTCACCATCTCGTAGCTCGGTTTCTGCTCGTCGAGCTGCGGCGCGTCGTGGCGCAGGCGCTCCACGTTGTAGTTGGGCGTCTCGAGATTCGGGTTCGGAATGAGGAGCACGTTCACCTTGAGCCGCGCCTCGATCTTGAAGATCTCGGAGCGCTTTTCGTTCAGCAGGTAGGTCGCGACGCTTACCGGAACCTGCGCGTGAATGGCGGCGGTTCCTTCCTTCATCGCCTCTTCCTGGAGGATACGCAGCACGTGCAGCGCCGTGGAGGCCGTGTCGCGGATGTATCCCGTGCCGTGGCAGCGCGGGCAGGGCGAATGCGTGGTCTCTTCGAGGGAAGGCTGCAGGCGCTGGCGCGAGAGCTCGAGGAGCCCGAAGCGCGAGATCTTGCCGATCTGCACGCGCGCGCGGTCGTGACGCAGCGCATCGCGCAGGCGGTTTTCCACCTCGCGCTGGTTCTTCGCGCTCTCCATGTCGATGAAGTCGATCACGATGAGGCCGCCCAGGTCCCGCAGCCGCAGCTGGCGCGCCACTTCGTCGGCGGCTTCGCAGTTGGTGTTGAACGCGGTCTGCTCGATGTCGTGGCCGCGCGTCGCGCGGGCGCTGTTCACGTCCACGGAGACCAGGGCCTCGGTGTGGTCGATCACGATGGCGCCGCCCGAGGGCAGCGTCACGTCGCGCCGGTAGGCGCTCTCGATCTGGTGCTCGATCTGGAAGCGCGAGAAAAGCGGGATGTCGTCGCGGTAGAGCTTCACCTTGTGCACGTTGGCCGGCATCACGGTGCTCATGAACGCCAGCGCCTGGTCGTAGATGGCCTGCGTGTCGACGAGGATCTCGCCGATTTCGGGCTGGAACAGGTCGCGGATGGCGCGCACCACGAGGCTCGACTCGAGGTAGATGAGGCACGGGCCCTTCTCTTCCTCCGCGGCCTTTTCGATGGCGTGCCAGAGCTGGAGGAGATAGTTCAGGTCCCACTGCAGCTCCTCGGCGGAGCGCCCGATGCCCGCGGTGCGGGCGATGAGGCTCATGCCGTCGGGAATCTCGAGCTGGTCCATCACTTCACGCAGCTCGTTACGGTCCTCGCCCTCGATGCGGCGCGACACACCGCCGCCGCGCGGGTTGTTGGGCATGAGGACGAGATAGCGTCCGGCGAGCGATATATAAGTCGTAAGGGCGGCGCCCTTGTTGCCGCGCTCGTCCTTGTCCACCTGGACGATCAGCTCCGAGCCGTTCTTGAGGTGGGTGGCCATCTTCGAGCGGCCGAATTCGGCGCCGTCGTTGACCATGAACTGCTTGGCGACCTCCTTGAAGGGCAGGAAGCCATGCCGCTCGGCGCCGTAATCCACGAACACGGCCTCCAGGGACGGCTCTACTCGGGTGATGACCCCTTTGTAGATGTTGCTCTTGCGTTGTTCCTTGCCGGCGGACTCGATGTCGAGGTCGACCAGCTTCTGTCCATCTACGATCGCGACCCGGAGTTCTTCGGCCTGGGTGGCGTTGAAAAGCATGCGCTTCATCGTTACTTTCTCCCGCGCTCGAACACGCAAGAGGGGCCCCGTTCGTCCCGGGCCCGGGCGACGAGTTGCTTCAGAAGTCGAGTCTTGTAGGCATCACGTGTGGTGAGCGAGAGTGACGATTTCTGGTTTTATTCGTCTGGGCCCCCGGCGGAATCGGCTGCGGAGGCCGGAATTCTAGTGGTGCGTCGAGCGCGTTGATTCGTTTACCATCGCTGCTTGGATTCGCAGGCGAGCGACGTTTGCCTGCTTGGAAGCCTTTTGGCGACTTCCGCTGCCTCATCCTGAGGCGTCGATTTCTTGGAAATCAACGGGATAAGTATACGCGGCATGCCGACCGATGGCAAAGCAGTGAATTCCGATGCCCCGGCGGTGCGCTATATCGAGGTTGCCGAGGAAGAGGCCGGCCAGCGCATCGACAACTACCTCCTCGCCCGGCTGAAGGGCGTGCCGAAAAGCCGCGTCTACCGCATCATCAGGAGCGGTGAGGTGCGCATCAACATGAAGCGCGCGCAAGCCTCGCAGAAGGTCGCGGCCGGAGATCGCATCCGCATCCCGCCGGTGCGTGTCGCCGAGCGCGACGCGCCCGAGGCGGCACCCCACTTCAAGATGCCGATCCTTTTCGAGGACGAGGCCCTCCTCGCCATCGACAAGCCCGCGGGATTGGCCGTACATGGCGGCAGCGGTGTGGCTCACGGCGTGATCGAGTCGCTGCGCTCGATGCGCCCCGAGGCGCGCTTTCTCGAGCTCGTGCATCGCCTCGACCGCGAGACTTCCGGGGTATTGCTGCTCGCCAAGAAGAGGGGTGCCCTCACCGTGCTGCACGAGATGATGCGCGGGCGCGACATGGACAAGCGCTACCTCGCCGGCGTCGCGGGGCGTTTTCGCAACGAGAAGCAGCGCGTGCGCCTCGCGCTCGCCAAGCACGTGAACGCCGCCGGCGAGAAGCGCGTGTCGGTCTCCGACGAGGGCCAGGAAGCCGAGACCGTCTTTCGACTGGTGGAGCGCGGCTCCGACATGAGCCTTCTCGAAGCCGAGCTCCTCACCGGGCGCACGCACCAGATCCGCGTGCACCTCGCGCACCTCGGCCATCCGGTGCTGGGCGACGACAAGTATGGCGACTTCGAGCTCAACCGGGCCCTGAAGAAGCAGGGGCTGAAGCGCATGTTCCTGCACGCCGCCAAGCTCTCCTTCGCGCACCCGATCTCCGCCGAGAGGATCGATCTCGTTTCTCCCCTGCCCGCCGACCTCGAAAGATTTCGCTCACGCATTAAAGCGGTCAACGCAGATGAACGCAGATGAAGCGCAGATGAACGTACGGCGACGACGACATTTGCGGCATGGGAAGGTACATTCAATGGACGGTGTACGTTCATCTGCGTGTTTTTGTCTGCGTTCATCTGCGTCCATGCTCTAGCCCGGAGAAAGCGAGATATTGAATTACGAGCTGGTGATCTTCGACTGGGACGGCACGCTCATGGATTCGACCCGGGTCATCGCGTCGAGCCTGCAAAGCGCCTGCGTCGACGTGGGCGTTCCCGTGCCGAGCGAGCGCGATGCGCGGTACGTGATCGGGCTGAACCTGGTGGACTCGTTCGACCATGTGGCCCCCGACCTCGACGAGGCGGGGCGCAAGCGTCTCTCGGAGCGCTATCGCCACCATTTCCTGGCGCGCGAGAACGAGATGCCGCTCTACGCCGGCGTGGTGGAGATGCTCTCCGACCTGCACGCGAAGGGCGTGCGCCTCGCGGTGGCGACCGGCAAGGCGCGCCGCGGCCTGGACCGGGTGCTCGACGCGACCGGCCTGCGGCGGTGGTTCGAGGCCACGCGCTGCGCCGACGAGGGCTTCGCCAAGCCCCATCCCGGCATGCTGCTCGGGTTGATGGACATCACCGGCGTCGAGCCCAAGCGCGCGCTCATGGTGGGCGACACCACGCACGACCTCGAGCTCGCCGCCAACGCGGGCGTCGATGCCGTCGCGGTGACCTATGGCGCGCACGATGCGGCGCTCCTCGGCACGCGCCCGGCCAAGGCGCGCTGCGCGAGCGTGGCGGAGCTTCATCGATGGCTGACGGCGAACGGCTGATCTGCGCCTCCGCGGCGCTTCCCGAAGGCGGGAAGGGCGTGCGCTTCGAGTTCCCGGGCGAGGCCGCAGGGGACAACGGCTTCGCCGTGCGCCACTCGGGAAACGTGTGCGCGTTCGTGAACCGCTGCCCGCACCTGGGCACCGAGCTCGACTGGCAGCCGGGCGAGTTCTTCGAGGAGAGTGGGCTATACTTGGTTTGCTCGACGCACGGTGCGATTTTCGAACCCGCAACCGGATTTTGCGTCGCGGGGCCATGCCGCGGCGCCTCGCTCGAACGGCTTCAAGTCCGTGAACAGGGCGGCTACGTTTTCCTTCTGAACGAGAAGCCATGACCGATGCCGGCCCGCCCCTGTGGGAGCGCGCGGTTCTCGAAAAAGTCGCCCTCAGGGCCCTCGAAGAGCAGCGCCGCACGCGCCAATGGGGCGCGCTCTTCAAGCTGCTCTGGTTCATCCTCGCGTTCCTCGTCCTGTCCGCATGGATGGGATGGATCGGGCGCCCGGACAAGGATTCGATGAGCGCGGGCGTCGGCAAGCACACGGCGCTCGTGGACCTCGAAGGCGTGATCGCCCCGGAGACGAAGGCTTCGGCCGAGAAGATCATCAAGGGCCTGAACCGGGCGTTCAAGGACGCCAACACGCAGGGTGTCGTGCTGCGCATCAACAGCCCCGGCGGCAGCCCCGTGCAGGCGGGCTACATCAACGACGAGATCCGCCGCCTGCGCGCGAAATATCCGAACACTCCGCTCTTCGTGGTGGTGCAGGACCTGTGCGCCTCCGGCGGCTATTACGTCGCGGCCGCGGCCGACAGGATCTACGTCGACAAGGCGAGCCTGGTCGGCTCCATCGGCGTCATCATCGGCAGCTTCGGCTTCGCCGGCGCGCTCGACAAGCTCGGCATCGAGCGGCGCGCCTATCACGCGGGCGACAACAAGGACTTCCTCGATCCCTTCCTTCCGGAGAAGCCGGCGGACCGGGAGCATGCCCAGCAGATGCTGGACGAGATCCACCGGCAATTCATCGCCGTGGTGCGCCAGGGGCGCGGCAAGCGCCTGAAGGAGACGCCCGAGATGTTCTCCGGGCTCGTCTGGACCGGGGAGAAGAGCGTGGAGCTGGGCCTCGCCGACGGGCTGGGCGGCCTCGAGTACGTCGCGCGCGAGGTGATCAAGGCCGAGAAGGTGGTCGACTACTCGCCCAAGGACAACGTGTTCGAGCAGCTTTCCGAGCGCCTCGGCACGCAGCTGGGCGCGACGCTGGGGCGCGCGGCGGTGGAAGCGGCGGCGCGCTCGGCGCTCGGGATCCATTAGGCGCGGCGCCATGAGCGCGATCGCTAAAGACCCCCCTCGCATCGATGTCGAGCTGATCCGCGAGGCATTCGACCGGACGCCCGTGGGTCTGGTGGTGATCGGCCCCGATGGCGTGGTGCGATTGGTGAATCGCGCCCTGGCCGAGATGATGGGGCGTCCGCGCCAAGCCATCGAAGGCCAGCCATTCCAGGCATTCGTGCCGCAATCGGACGTCGCGCTCGAGGAGAAGAGGCTCGGCGCGATTCGCGCCGGCGGGGATCCATCCCCCAGCTTCGACGCCCGCATGGTGCGCAGCGACGGCTCGGAGCTCGCCGTGCGCGCGAGCTCCTCCGTGGTGCGCGATGCGGCGGGGCAAGTGCGCTTCATCGTCTCCACCGTCGTCGACCTCACCGAGCAGCGCGAGAAGGACCGCGCCTTGCGCCAGATGAACGGCTTCCTCTCGGCGATCGTCGAGAACGCGCCGGTTGCCATCTACGCCACCGACGCCGAAGGCGTCATCAATTTCTGGAATCCCGCCGCGGAGCGCACCTTCGGCTTCTCCGCCGAGGAGGCGGTCGGGCGGCGCGCGCCCTTCATCCCCGAGGCGAAGCGCGCGGAAGCGCAGGGTCTGCGCAACCGCGTGCTCGCCGGCGAGGTGCTGCACGGGCTCGAGCTCGAGCGCCGGCGCGCCGACGGCAGCCCGATCAACATCCACGGCGCGGCGGCGCCGCTGCGCGACGAGTCGGACCGCGTGACGGGGATGCTGGTCGCGTGCGTCGACGTGAGCGAGGCGCGGCGCGCGACCGCCGAGCTCGAGACGCACCTGCACTTCACGCGCGCGCTCCTCGACGCGATCCCCAACCCGGTCTACTTCAAGGACCGCGAGGGCCGCTACCTCGCGTACAACCGCGCGTGGAGCGAGATCTTCGGGCGCGGCGGCAACTGGCTCGGCAAGACCGGCTTCGACGTGTTCGACGAGGCGATCGCGCGCGAGCACCAGGCGCGCGACAAGCCGCTCATCGAGCGCCCCTCGTCTACCACCTACGAGGCGATGGTGCCCGACGAGGAGGGTGTCGCGCGCCAGATGCTCTTCAACAAGGTGAGCTTCGTCGACCAGCGCGGCGACGTGGCCGGCGTGATCAGCGTCATCACCGACGTCACGCGCTACAAGCAGACCGAGAGCGCGCTGGAAGCGAGCGAGGCGCGCTTCCGCGTCCTCACGGAAAGCACCATCGACCTCATTTCGGTGATCGGCGCCGACGGCACCATGCAGTACCAGAGCGGGGCGTTGAGGAACCTGCTGGGATTCGATCCCGCCGACACGGCCGGCAAGAACGTCTTCGACCTGGTGCACCGCGACGACGCCGACCACGTGCGCGCCGCCTTCCGGCGCATCCTCGAGAAGCGCCAGCTCACCGAGCCCGTCGAATTCCGCCTGCGCCATCGCGACGGCAGCTGGCGCACCTTCGAGTCACTCGGCACCAACTGCATCACCAACCCGCACATTCGCGGCATCGTGTGGAATTCGCGCGACGTGACCGATCGCAAGGTGATCCAGCAGCGCATCCAGCACCTCGCCTACCACGACAACCTCACCGGGCTTCCCAACCGGGGCCTCCTTCAGGACCGCCTGGCGCGCTCCATCGCGCGCGCCGAGCGCGCGGGACGCAAGGTGGCGGTGCTGTTCATCGACCTCGACAACTTCAAGAACATCAACGACACCCTCGGCCACGACGTGGGCGACGAGCTGCTGCGCCAGGTGTCGCGGCGGCTCTCGGAATGCGTGCGGCTCGAGGACACCATCGCGCGCCAGGGCGGCGACGAGTTCATCGTGCTCCTCGACAACCTCGAGGACGGCCGCAACGCGTCGGTCGTCGCGCAGAAGGTCCTGAACGCGCTGCGCCAGCCGTTGACCCTCGGCGGCACCGACCAGCACGTGAGCGGCTCGGTGGGCATCGCGCTCTATCCCGAGGACGGGCGCGACGCGCAGACCCTCATGAAGAATGCCGACACGGCGATGTTCCACGGCAAGGGCCTCGGCAAGAACACCTACCAGTACTTCACCGCGCAGATGAACATCGCGGTGAAGCGGCGCATGACGCTGGAATCGGCGCTGCGCCGCGCGGTGATCCAGAAGAACTTCGTGCTGCACTACCAGCCGCAGATCAACCTCGAGACCGGGGAGATCATCGCCGTCGAGGCGCTGGTGCGCTGGAAGACCGAGGACAGCGGCACGGTGATGCCCGGCGACTTCATTCCGCTCGCGGAGGAAACCGGTCTCATCAACGAGATCGGCGAATGGGTCCTGCGCGAGGGTTGCCGCCAGGCGAAGGAGTGGCAGGACATGGGCCTCGCGAAGGCGCGGCGCATGGCGATCAACCTGTCGGCGCGCCAGTTCAGCGACAAGGGCTTCCTCGACATGGTGAACCGCGTCCTCGCCGACACCGGCCTCGCCGCCCATTGCCTCGAGCTCGAGATCACCGAGAGCCAGGTCATGCGCCAGACCGATGGCATGATCCAGCTCCTCACCAAGCTCTCCGAGATGGGCGTGCAGCTCGCCATCGACGACTTCGGCACCGGGTACTCGAGCCTTTCCTACCTGAAGCGCCTGCCGATCCAGAAGCTGAAGATCGACCAGTCGTTCGTGCGCGACATCACGGTGGATCCCAACGACACCGCGATCGTGACCGCGATCATCAACATGGCGCACAGCCTCGACCTGGAGACCATCGCCGAAGGCGTGGAGACCGCGGGGCAGCTGGCGCTGCTGCGCTCCAAGGGCTGCCAGGTGGGGCAGGGCTTCTACTTCTCGACGCCGCTCGTGGCGCAGGAGCTCTATCCGCTCCTTCGCGCCAACCATATCGCGGTGAACCCCAAGGCTTGAACCACGAAGTGGCCCGAGCCTTAACGCGCCAGCAAGAGAAAAATCGCGGGCCGCTTGCCGATCGTCGCGGGTCTTGCACGCCAACCGTCGACGCTATCGGATCGAATCCATTCATTCGGTGACGTCAGTTCCGCGGCCACTGCCAGGCGCGTGGCGGGGCGGCACGACTGGAGGATGTCGCCCAGGAGCGCGTCGTTGCGATACGGCGTCTCGATGAAGACTTGGGTCTCGGCGTTGTTCGCGGAGTGGCGCTCGAGCTCGGCCACTTTTGCGCGGCGCGCGGCGGATTCGGCGGGGAGATAGCCGTGGAAGCGGAAGCGCTGTCCGTCGAGCCCGCTTGCCATCAGCGCGAGAACGATCGACGACGGCCCGACGTGGGGGACGACCTTGATGCCGCGCGCGTGAGCGGCCGCGACCAGGAGCGCGCCCGGGTCGGCGATCGCGGGAAGCCCCGCCTCGGACAGCAGGCCCGTGTCCCTGCCGGCAACGATCGGATCGAGCAACGCCGGAATGTTCGCGGCGCGGGTGTGCTCGTTCAGCTCCACCATGCCGACCTCGCGTAGCGGCCGCGGGTGCCCGCACGCGGCGAGCCAGGCGCGCGCGCTCTTCGCATTCTCGACGATGAAGGTGTCGAGCCCCCGGATGCGCGCGAGGACCGGCGCCGGCACGACGTCCTCGGCGGGCGCGTCCTCGGCGAGCCACGCCGGCAGGAGGTAGAGCCGGCCGGGCGCCATCAGGGAACCTCGACGCCTTCGGCGCGCAGCATCCCGGCCAGCGCGATGAGGGGCAGGCCCACGAGCGCGGTGGGATCCTCGCCACCCAGGCGCGACAGGAGCGCGATGCCGAGCCCTTCGCTCTTGGCGCTTCCCGCGCAGTCGAGCGCCGGCTCGCGCGCGAGATAACGGTCGATCTCGCCGTCGGTGAGCGCGCGGAACACCACGTCGGTCGTGACGAGACGCTCGTGGCTTCGGCCGTTGGCGCCGTTCAGCACGCACAAGGCCGTGTGGAAGGCGACCGCGTTCCCGCTCAGCTGGCGCAATTGCCGGCGAGCGTTGTCGAGGCTGCCCGGCTTTCCCACGTGCGTGCCGCCCAGGTCGGCGACCTGGTCGGAGCCTATGATCAAGGCGCCCGGCCAGCGCGCCGTGGCGGCTTCGGCCTTGGCCCGCGCCAGCCGCGTCGCGGTATCGCGAGGTTTTTCCGCGGGGCGGGAGCTTTCGTCGATGTCGGGCGACCAAACCTCGAAGGCAACGCCAAGGCGCTCCAGGAGCTCGCGCCGATAACGCGACCCTGAGGCAAGTATTATTGAAATAGTTGTCAAATCAATTAGTTATTAGACTATATTAAACTAAAACCTATCATCACTGCCATGGCCGAAGACCCGCTGATCCATCCCGACCGTATCACCGAGAAGCCCATCGCGTTCGAGGGCAAGGTCGATCTCGACGACTTTCCGCGCCTCGCGCAATCGCTCGCCGACGGCCGCATCGACTTGAAATACAAGGTGATTGCCCGCCTGGACCGGCAGCGTCGCAAGGTCGTGTCGTGTATAATCGAGGGCTTCGTTTTTCTCACATGCCAGACCACCCTCGAGGCATTCCGGCACGGCATTTCCATCGACGACCGGCTGGTCCTCGTCGACGACGAGTCCCTGTTGCCGCCGATCGAGGAGGAAAGCGACGAAGAAGATTATGTGGTATCGGACGGGCCGCTCGACGTCCGGAGCCTCATCGAGGACGCGGTCCTCCTCGCGCTGCCCATGGTGCCACGCAAGCCGGGGCTGGACGAGGGCCGCGAGGCCGGAACGGCGAAAGAGCCGCGCGAGTCGCCCTTCGCCAAGCTCGCGAGCCTGAAAAGACGACCGTAGCGATGGTTTCGAATACCTAGGAGAAAGTCATGGCCGTACAACAGAACAAGAAGTCGCCTTCGAAGCGCGGGATGCACCGGGCGCACGATCATTTGTCGAAGCCGCCGGTCGCGGTCGAGCCCACCACGGGCGAGACGCACCTTCGCCACCACATCTCGCCGTCCGGCTACTACCGCGGCAAGAAGGTCATCCAGTCGAAGGATTGAGGCCGCGGGCTTCATTGCGCATATCGCAATGAAAACCGTCATCGCCGTCGACGCCATGGGCGGGGACCACGGGCCGCAGGTCACGGTCCCCGCGTGCCTCGACTTCCTCGCGTCGGATCCCATCGCGCGGCTCTTGCTCGTGGGGCTGAAAGAGCCCCTCGAGCGCGAGCTCGCGCGCCACCACGCCTCCGACGAACCGCGCATCACCATCGTGCCCGCCACCGAAGTGGTCGGCATGGACGAAGACGTGCGCAGCGCGATCCGCACCAAGAAGCATTCGTCGATGCGCGTGGCCATCGACCTCGTGAAGGAAGGCCGCGCGCAGGCCTGCGTGAGCGCGGGCAACACCGGCGCCCTCATGGGCACCGCGAAATTCGTGTTGAAGACGCTCCCCGGCATCGACCGTCCCGCGATCTGCGCCGTGCTGCCGACGCGTGGAGGCCAGGTGTACGCGCTCGATCTGGGCGCCAACGCCGATTGCACGCCCGAGCACCTGCTGCAGTTCGCGATCATGGGCTCGACGCTCGTGAAGGCGGTCGAGGGCAAGGCCAATCCCACGGTGGGCCTGCTCAACATCGGCTCCGAGGAGATCAAGGGCAATGAAGTCGTGAAGAAGGCGGGCGAGCTCCTGCGCGCCGGCCCCGTGAACTTCCACGGCAACGTGGAGGGCGACGACATCTACAAGGGCACCACCGACGTCGTGGTGTGCGACGGCTTCGTCGGCAACGTGGCGCTCAAAACTTCCGAGGGCCTCGCCAAGATGCTCGGCGACTTCCTCAAGGAGGAGTACACGCGCAACTGGTTCTCGCGCATCGCGGCTCTCGTCTCCTACCCGGTGATCAAGCGCTTTCGCCGCCGTGTCGACCATCGCCGTTACAACGGCGCGGCGCTCCTCGGGCTGAGAGGCATCGTCGTGAAAAGCCACGGCTCGGCGGACCGCCTCGCGTTCGCCACGGCCCTGCAGCGCGCCGCCGCCGAGGCGAGCCACGGATTGACCGAACGAATCGGCGCGGAGATCGCGCGCCTGAACGCGCTCGCGCCGGCGGCGCCGCCCGCGGCGGGGCCTTCCGAAAGGGCCGCATGACGCGCTCGCGCATCACCGGCACCGGCAGCTATCTTCCCGCCAAGCTCGTCACCAATCGCGACCTCGAGGCGCTGGTGGAGACGAGCGACGACTGGATCGTGTCGCGCACCGGCATTCGCGAGCGCCACATCGCCGCCGAGGGGGAATTCGCGAGCGACCTCGCGCTGCACGCGTGCCGCGGCGCGCTCGCGGCGGCGGGACGCAGCGCCGCCGATGTCGACCTCATCGTGCTCGCCACCTCCACGCCGGACATGGTCTTTCCGTCGAGCGCATGCCTGCTCCAGGCCAAGCTCGGCGTGAAGAAGGGCGCCGCCTTCGACATCCAAGCGGTGTGCTCGGGCTTCGTCTATGCCCTCGCCACCGCGGATCTCTTCATCCGCTCGGGCCGGCATCGCTGCGCGCTGGTGGTCGGAGCCGAAGTGTTCTCGCGCATCCTCGACTGGAAGGACCGCGGCACCTGCGTCCTCTTCGGAGACGGCGCGGGCGCGGTGGTGCTCGAGGCTTCCGAGGAGCCCGGCATCCTCTCCAGCCACTTGCACGCCGACGGCAGCTACGCCTCGATCCTCAACACCCCGGGCCACGTGAGCGGCGGCGCGGTGCAGGGCGATCCCACCTTGAAGATGGACGGCGGCGCGGTGTTCAAGCTGGCTGTACGCGTGCTCGAGGAGAGCGCGCGCGAGGCGCTCGCCGCCAACGGCTACGGCATTCCCGATCTCGACATCTACATTCCGCACCAGGCCAACGTGCGCATCGTCTCCCACGTGGCAAAGAAGCTCGGGCTTGCCGAATCCAAGTGCATCGTCACCGTCGACCGCCACGCCAACACGTCGGCCGCCTCGATCCCGCTCGCGCTCGACGTCGCCGTGCGTGACGGGCGCGTGAACAAAGGCCACCTGGTCCTGCTGCAGGGCGTTGGTGGGGGTTTTACCTGGGGCTCGGTGTTATTGAGGTATTAGGCTAATTCACATGTCCCTCGCAATCGTTTTCCCCGGGCAAGGCTCGCAATCGGTGGGCATGATGCAGGGCTTCGCCGACCTTCCGATCGTCGAGAAAACGTTCCTCGAGGCCAACGCCATCCTGGGCGTCGATCTCTGGACGATGGTGCGCGAAGGGCCCGCCGAAGCGTTGAACCAGACGGTGAACACGCAGCCGGTGATGCTGGTCGCGGGCGTGGCCTGCTGGCGCGCGTGGCGGGAGAAGAGCGGGCCCATGCCCTCGTGGCTCGCGGGCCACAGCCTGGGCGAATACAGCGCGCTCGTCGCCGCGGAATCGATGCGTTTCGAGGACGCGTTGCCGCTGGTGCGCTTTCGCGCGCAGGCGATGCAGGAGGCGGTGCCGGAAGGCATCGGTGGCATCGCGGCGATCCTCGGCCTCGACGAGACGGCGCTGAAGGATGTCTGCGCCGAGGCCGCTCAGGGCGAGGTGCTCGAGCCCGCCAACCTGAATTCGCCCGGACAGGTCGTCATCGCCGGGCATCGCGCCGCCGTCGAGCGCGGCATGGCGCTCGCCAAGGCGAAGGGAGCTAAGCGCGCGGTGATGCTGCCGATGAGCGCGCCTTCCCACTGCAGCCTGATGAAGCCCGCGGCCGAGCGCCTCGCCAAGCGCCTCGAGGCGGTCGAGGTGAAAAAACCCCTCGTGCCCGTGATCCACAATCGTTTCGTGGAAAGCTTCGACGATCCCGCGCGCATCCGCCAGGCCCTGGTCGAGCAGCTCTGCAACCCGGTGCGCTGGATCGAGACCATCGAGTTCCTGGGGCACAAAGGCGTGCGGCGCGTGGTGGAGTGCGGGCCCGGCAAAGTGCTCACCGGGCTGTCCAAGCGCATCGTGCCCGATATCGAATATATCGCCCTCAACGACGCCGCGATGCTCGCCGCGGCCAGCGCACAGGTCTAGGGACACATGCTCAACGGACAAGTGGCAATCGTGACCGGGGCCTCGCGCGGCATCGGCGAAGGCATCCTGCAGGCGCTCGCCAAGGCGAACGCCACCGTCATCGGCACCTCGACCTCGCAGAGGGGTGCCGAGGGGATCAGCGCGGCGCTCGCCGGCCTCGGTGCCAAGGGCGCGGGGCGCGTCCTCGACGTGCGTGACGCCCCCGCGTGCGCGGCGCTGGTGGTCAAGGTGCAGGAGGAGTTCGGCGCCGTCGCGATCCTGGTGAACAACGCCGGGGCGACGCGCGACAACCTCCTCGCGCGCATGAAGGACGAGGACTGGGACGACGTCCAGGCGACCAACCTGCGCTCGGTGTTCGTGCTGTCGCGCGCGGTCCTGCGCGGCATGATGAAGGCACGCGCGGGCCGCATCGTGAACGTGACCTCCGTGGTGGGATTCACCGGCAACGCGGGCCAGGCCAACTACGCCGCGGCCAAGGCCGGCGTCGTCGGATTCTCCAAGAGCCTCGCGCGCGAGATCGGCAGCCGTGGCATCACCGTGAATTGCGTGGCGCCCGGCTTCATCGAGACCGACATGACGCGCTCGCTCAACCCCGAGCAGGTGAAGAAGCTCGTGGAGAACGTGCCGCTCGGGCGCCTCGGGCGCGTCGACGACGTCGCCCAGGCGGTCGCCTTCCTGTGCTCGCCCGCGGCCGGCTACATCACCGGCGCCACCCTGCACGTGAACGGCGGAATGCACATGGATTGAACGCGGATGGCACCCCGGGATCAAAGGGGGCGCATGGTAGAATTACGCGCTTTTTCACGCACATCCGATCATTGCAACAAGACCACGAAACAAGAGCCTTGGAGGAAGTCGATGGACAACATTGAAGCCCGCGTCAAGAAGATCGTCGCCGAGCAACTGGGCGTTGCCGAAGCCGACATCAAGAACGAATCGTCATTCGTCGAAGACCTGGGTGCGGATTCCCTCGACAACGTCGAGCTGGTGATGGCGCTCGAGGAGGAGTTCGAATGCGAGATCCCCGACGAGGAAGCCGAGAAGATCTCCACCGTCCAGCTGGCGATCGATTACGTCAAGAGCCACGTCAAGCAATAGTCCCGCGGGACCGTTCGCCGCGCGCGCGGTGAACCCCATACCATGTCGAAGCGAAAAGTCGTCGTAACCGGGCTGGGCATCGTGTCGCCGGTGGGAATCGGCATCGCCAGCGCCTGGGACAATGTCCTGAAGGGCGTAAGCGGTGTCGGGCCCATCACGAAGTTCGACGCCTCGCAGCTGCCCACGCGCATCGCCGCCGAGGTGAAGGGCTTCAACTCCGCGGACTGGATGGCGTTGAAGGAAACGCGCCGCTCGGACCTCTTCATCCACTACGGCATCGCCGCGACCAAGCTCGCGCTCGACGACGCGGGATTCACCATCGACGATTCCAACGCGGAGAGGGTCGGCGTGAACGTGGGCTCGGGCATCGGCGGGCTGCCGATGATCGAGGACAACATCCGCGAAATGATCGCCAAGGGGCCACGGCGCATTTCGCCCTTCTTCGTGCCGGGCTCGATCATCAACATGGTCGCCGGACTCATCTCGATCCAGTTCAAGGCGAAGGGGCCGAACGTGTCGATGGTCTCGGCCTGCACCACGAGCTCGCACGCCATCGGCGAAGCCGGCCGCATGATCGAGTACGGCGACGCCGAGGTGATGATCGCGGGCGGCGCCGAGGCCTGCGTGAACCTCTCCGGCGTGGGCGGTTTTTGCGCGTGCAAGGCGCTCTCGGAAAGGAACGACGATCCGGCGAGCGCCTCGCGCCCCTTCGACCGCGACCGCGACGGCTTCGTGCTGGGCGAGGGCGCGGGCATCCTCATCCTGGAAGAGCTCGAGCATGCGAAGAAGCGCGGGGCGCGGATCTATGCCGAGCTCTCCGGCATGGGCATGAGCGGCGATGCGAACCACATCACCGCGCCGAACATGGACGGGCCGCGTCGCGCCATGCTGGCGGCGATGAAGAACGCGGGCGTGAATCCGGACGAGATCCAGTACGTGAACGCGCACGGCACCTCCACGCCGCTGGGAGACGCCAACGAGACCGCGGCGCTCAAGGCCGCGTTCGGCGACCACGCGTACAAGCTCGCCGTGAATTCCACCAAGTCGATGCACGGGCACCTCCTGGGCGCCGCGGGCGGCGTGGAGGCGGTGTTCACCGCGCTCGCGGTGCACCACCAGGTCTCTCCGCCCACCATCAACATCTTCACGCCCGATCCCGCGTGCGACCTCGATTACGTCGCCAACACGGCGCGCGAGATGAAGATCGAGGTGGCGATGTCGAACTCCTTCGGGTTCGGCGGCACCAACGGAACACTCGTGTTCCGCCGCTTCCACTAGCCCCATCAAGAAGGCGCTCGCCGTCCTCCTCATCGCCGGCGCCGCCGCCGCCGGCTGGATGATCTATTTCACGTATGCGCCGGTCACGCTTGCGTCGACGCCCTACGATTTCACTGTGCACCCGGGTGCGGGACTGAAGGCGGTCGCCCGCCAGCTCGCCGCCGACGGCGTACTTCCGGAGGCAGAGACTTTCTGGATCCTCGGGCGCATGACGGGCAAGGCACGCTCGATCCAGGCGGGCACCTACCGGCTCGACCATCCGATGACGCCGCCCGAGATCATGGACAAGCTCGCGCGCGGCGACGTGCTCTTCGCCGAGATGCTGTTCGTCGAGGGCACGACGCTGCGCCAGTGGCTGGCACAGCTCGCCGCGGAGCCCGTGGTGAAGCACACGGCCGCCGGAAAAACCGAGGCCGATCTGCGCTCCGCCCTGGCGAGCGGCGCGGAGCCGCTCGAAGGCTGGTTCTTTCCCGACACCTACCGCTTCGCGCCGGGCGCCGCGGATCTCGACATCCTCAAGCGCGCGCACGCCTCGATGAAGAAGCGCGTCGCCGACGCCTGGGAGACTCGCGACGCGAGCGTCCCGCTGAAGACGCCGTACGAGGCGCTCATCCTCGCCTCCATCGTCGAGAAGGAAACGGGGCAGGCCGCCGAGCGCCCCATGATCGCCTCGGTTTTCGCTAACCGGATGAAGCGCGGCATGCGCCTGCAAACCGATCCCACGGTGATTTACGGCATGGGCGATCGCTATGACGGCAACATCCGCAAGCGTGACCTCGCCACGGACACGCCCTGGAACACGTACACGCGCGACGGCCTTCCGCCCACGCCCATCGCGATGCCGGGCGCCGCGTCGCTCAGGGCGGCGCTGCATCCCGCGCAGTCGACCTACCTCTACTTCGTCGCGCGCGGCGACGGCACCCACGAATTCACCCGCTCGCTCGAGGAGCACAATCGGGCGGTGGCAAAATACCAGCTGGGCAAATGATGAACCGCGGAAAGCTCATCACGTTCGAGGGCATCGACGGCGCCGGCAAGTCGTCGCACCTCGAGTTCCTGTGCGAGCTGGTGCGCGCGCGCGGCCACGCCGCCACGCTCACGCGCGAGCCCGGCGGTACGCATGCCGGCGAGAAGATCCGCGAGCTGGTGCTGCACAGCGCGATGAACGCCAAGGCCGAGGCGCTCCTCATGTTCGCGGCGCGCGCCGAGCATGTGGCCGACGTGATCGAGCCCGCGCTCGCGGCCGGCGCCTGGGTCGTGTGCGACCGATTCAGTGACGCGACCTACGCCTACCAATGCGGCGGGCGCGGCCTGCCGCGCGATTTCGTCGTGGGGCTCGAGCGCCTCGTGCACCCGGGGCTGCAGCCCGACGCGACCTTCCTCTTCGACGTGGATCCGAAGCTCGCCTACGAACGCCAGCGCGCGCAGAGCCGGGCGCCGGATCGCTTCGAGCGCGAGAAGGCGGAGTTCTTCGTGCGGGTGCGCGAGTCCTACCTGGAGCGCGCGCGCGAACATTCACGCCGCTTCCACGTGATCGACGCCTCCGGCGACCCGAAGCAGGTGCGCGACCGCCTCGAAGTGGCCTTCGCGCAGGCCTTCGATTGAAGCCCTTTCCGTGGCATCGCGAAGAGCTGCGGCGCCTCCTCGCGCGCCGCGAGAGCATGCCGCATGCGCTTCTCGTCCACGGGCGTGCGGGCATCGGTAAGGTCGAGTTCGCGCGCGCGCTCGCGGCGAGCGTCTTGTGCGAGACTCCGCGCGACGGGCTCGCCTGTGAATCGTGCCCCGCGTGCCACTGGTTCTCGCAGGGTAACCACCCCGATTTCCGCGAGATCGTGCCGGAAGCGGCGCTCGAGGACGAGGAGAGCGCCGACGAACCCGCCAAGCCGGAGAAGGCCAAGAGCCTGGTCATCAAGATCGACCAGATCCGCGCGGTGGCCGACTTCATCGCGCTCACCACCCATCGCGCGGGATACCGCGTGATGCTCATCCATCCCGCGGAGGCGCTGCAGCCGGCCGCAGCCAACGCGCTCCTGAAGACCCTGGAGGAGCCGCCACCTCATACGCTCATCGTGATGGTGAGCGACCGGCCCGCGCGCCTCCTCGCCACGCTGCGCAGCCGCTGCCGGCCGCTCGGGCTCGCGACGCCGCCGCGCGAGGAAGCGCTCGAGTGGCTGCGCTCGCAGGAAGTGGCCGAGCCCGAGACGGCACTCGCCGCCGCGGGCGGGGCGCCACTCCTCGCGCGCGATCTCGCCGAGCCCCACGAGGCCGAGCTTCGCAAGCGCGTCCTCGCCGAGCTCGCGCGAAGCGGCGGAGCGGACCTCCTGCAGTTCGCGGCGAGCATCGACCGGGCCGCGGTCGAGCGCCTCATCTACTGGATGCAGACCTGGGTGCACGACCTGGTGCGCGTGCGGCTTGCCGGCGACGTGCGCCACCATCGCGATTTCGCGCCGGCTCTCAAGGCGCGTGCCGAGCGCGCGGACCTGGAAGGCCTGTTCGCGTTGGACCGCGAGCTCGCCTGCGCGCGCGCTCTCGCCTCCCATCCCCTCAATGCGCGGCTGGTGGCCGAGCACTTGTTGATGGCCTACAATCGGGCCACTAGCGGATCCCGGCCATGAGCGAAATCGCACCCGAACCCGTTGCCCACCGCCCCGGCGTCTTCACCCTGACGATCCGGTCGAAGGCCGCCCTCTACGCGGCCTGGATGCCGCTGCTGCGAGGCGGGGGAATCTTTTTGCCCAGCAACCGGTCCCATGCGCTGGGGGAGGAGGTCCTAATCCTGCTCTCGCTGCTGGACGATCCCAACAAGATCCCGTTGCAGGGCAACGTCGCGTGGATCAATCCGGCGCACAGCGCGGGCAACCGCCCCCAGGGCATCGGCGTCCAGCTTCACGACAGTGAGGTCGGCCGCGAGCTCAGGAAGAAGGTCGAAGGCCTGCTCGCCGGCGCGCTGCAGTCCTCCCGGCCGACGCACACAATCTAGCCCGGCCGCGGGTGTCGCGGCGAGGTCGAGCCGCCGACGAAGGAGGATCCGTGTTCTGGGAAAAGCCCCTCGACAACGCCCTTTCCAACCTGAAGAAGAACGTGACGGCGCCGGTGCGCCTGGTGCTGTGGGACGGGCGCGAAGTCGCGCTCTCCGACAAGCCGCGCGTCACGGTGCGGCTGAAGGGGCTGCGCGCGGCCTCGGCGCTGGCGCGGCCCACGCTCCTGTCGCTGGCTGAAGCCTATATCGACGGCGAGGTCGACCTCGAGGGCGACGTGCGCGAGGCGATCCGCGGCGCCGAGGCGATCACCCGGGCCATCCCGCGCCCGCTCTTCCAGTCGCCGGGGCTCACCAACGAGCGCCGCACCCGGCGCGACGACCGCGCGGCCATCCAGCACCACTACGACGTGTCCAACGAGTTCTACGCGCTCTGGCTCGATGCGCGCATGGTGTATTCGTGCGGGTACTTCCGGCACGAGGACGACACGCTCGAGAGCGCGCAACTGCAGAAGCTCGACCACATCTGCACCAAGCTGCGACTGGCTCCCGGCGAGCGCTTCCTCGACATCGGATGCGGCTGGGGCGCCCTGGTGATGCGCGCGGCGGAAAAATACGGCGTCGCCGCGACCGGCATCACCCTTTCGGAAAACCAGCATCGGCTCGCCAACGAGCGCATCCGCGCCGCGGGCCTCGAGGGCCGCTGCCAGGTGATCCTGCAGGATTACCGCGACATGCCGGGCGAAGGCATCTACGACAAGATCGCGAGCGTCGGCATGTTCGAGCACGTGGGGCTGCGCAACCTTCCGGTCTATTTCAGCGTGGTGCGCCGCCTCCTCAAGGAGCGCGGGCTCTTCCTCAACCATGGCATCACGACCTCGGACACGCGCAATCGCGCCGTGGGCCTGGGCGCGGGGGAATTCATCGGCCGCTACGTGTTTCCCAAGGGCGAGCTCCCGCACCTGCATCGGGTCGTCCACGACATGAGCGAGCAGGATTTCGAGGTACACGACGTGGAGGGCCTGCGGCCGCACTACGCGAAAACGCTATCGATGTGGAGCGAGCGCTTCGAGAAGGGCATGCAGGAGGCGGTGGCCGCTTCGAGCGAGCGCACCGCGCGCATCTGGCGCCTCTACTTGGCCGGCTGCGCATACGCCTTCGAGCAGGGCTGGGTGTCGATCTACCAGGTGCTTGCGTCGAAGCAGGCGAAACCCGGGCAAGCGGCGCTGCCGCTCACCCGGGATTGGATGTACCGCTGAGGTCGCGCGGCTAGTTGAGCATGCTGTAGCGGCCGCGCCCGCGCAACTCGTAAGACGCGGAGAGCACGCGGTTGGTGCGATCGTTCAGCACGCACTCGTAGGTGATCGCGCGGGACTCGGCGCGATTGCGCGCCCAGGCCTCGCCGCGGATCCTCTCGCGGTTGCCGCCCAAGTCCTCGCGATCCGACATGCCGGTGAATTCCAGGTAAGCATCACCTTCGTTCTTCGACAGGAACTCGCGGCGCACCCGGTCCTGGCAGGCGCGCGTCTCGTCGAAGTACGGGTACGGGTCATTGGAAACGAGCGGCGTCGCCGGCTGCGCGTCGGGATTTTTCCAGGCCACCACCAGGTCGTAGGTGTCGCCGCCGTTTTGCGGATCGACAATGGTGAGCGTGCCGGTGAAGTTGTTGCGGCGCGTGGGCTCGCGCACCTCGATCACCTGTCCGCGGGCATGGTCGGCGGAAACGCGGAAATCCTGCACCCGATTGAAGGGAAGGGGCTGCGTGCAGACGCTTCCCTGGTCGAAGCTCCTCTTGCCGGAAGTCGTGTTCACGACGATCTGGTCGCCGCGCAGGTTGACGATCGCGCGGTCGTCGACCCAGATGCGCAAGCGGCACATGCCGTCGGCGGCGTTCAGGTTCCAATCGGGCGCCCGGCCGAGGCGATAGGTGTAGTTGTCGTTGCGGTAATCCTGGGCGCTCGCGACCGCGGCGCCGCCCAGGCAGAGGACGGCCGCGACGGCGGCCGAGAGGGTTTTGCGGTTCATGGTGGACCTCCGATTCCGATGGGATGCACCCCCCAATATCGGACGCGCCGAGGCGCGCGGCCATTGCCAGCAGTCTTCTTCGGGTGTCGGCGGGCGCCTGCGCCGGTAGAATCACGTCCATGCTCGTCGATTCCCATTGCCACCTCGATTTCCCCGAGCTGCAGGCCGATCTTCCCGGAGTGATGTCGCGAATGAGCGACAACGGCGTCACTCACGCCCTCACCATCAGCACCACGCTGGAGACGTTTCCCGCGGTCCGCGCGGTGGCGCTTTCCCATGCCAACCTCTGGTGCACCGCGGGCGTGCATCCGGACGAGCGTCGCGATGGCCGCGAGGTCACCGAGGACGAGCTGATGCGCATGGCCGACGATCCGAAAGTGGTGGGTATCGGCGAAACCGGCCTCGATTATTTTCGCGTCGAGGGCGACACCGATTGGCAGCGCGAGCGCTTCCGCACCCACATTCGCGCCGCGCGCCGCTGCGCCAAGCCCCTCGTCATCCATACGCGCGCCTCCGCGGCCGACACGCTGCGCCTCATGCGCGAGGAAAACGCGGGCGAAGCCGGCGGCGTGATGCACTGCTTCACGGAAACCTGGGAAGTAGCCGAGGCTGCCATGGAGCAGGGTTTCCACATCTCGTTTTCCGGGATCGTCACCTTCAAGAACGCGCGGGACTTGAAGGAGGTCGCCCGGCGCGTGCCGCTCGAGCGCATGCTGGTGGAGACCGATTCACCCTATCTCGCGCCGGTGCCGCACCGCGGCCAGTCGAACCAACCGGCCTTCGTGAAGCACGTGGCCGAGGAGATCGCGCGCCTGCGGGGCGTCTCGCTCGAGGAGGTCGCGGCCGCCACCACCGCCAACTTCTTCAGGCTCTTTCGCCACGCGCGGCCGGCGTGAGCGCAACGCGAATCCTCCTTTATTGCCGCGCGGGGTTCGAGAAGGAGTGTGCCCAGGAAGTCAGCGCCGCGACGGCGCGCGCGGGCGTCGAGGGCTTCGTGAAGGCGCGGCCGGAAAGCGGCTTCGCCGTCTTCCACCCGCATGAGGACGAGCTGGGCGCTCGCCTGGGGGGCGAGCTCGAATTCCGGCGCCTGGTATTCGCCCGCCAGCTGGTCCGCGCCGGCGATCTCCTCGCGCTCGCCGAAGGCGATCGCGTGACGCCGATCGTCGCGGCGGCGAAAGCGCTGGGCAAGCGCTTCGCGGCGCTCTGGATCGAGATGCCCGACACCAACGACGGCAAGTCGCTCTCCACGCTCACCCGGCCGCTCCTGCCGCACCTGGAGCGCGCGCTGGCCAAGGCCGGAATCGCCGTCGATGACGATAACGCGAAGGAGCGCCTGCACGTCTTCTTCGTGGGCGGCCTCGCCTGCCACGTGGGCGTCTCCACCGTGGGCAACAGCTCCTCGTGGCCGATGGGCATTCCGCGGCTGCGCATGCCGTCCGGCGCGCCGTCGCGCTCCACCCTGAAGCTCGCCGAGGCGCTCATGGAATTCCTCGACGAAGGCGAGCGCGCCCGGCGCCTCGCGCCGGGCATGAGCGCGATCGACCTGGGCGCCGCCCCGGGCGGATGGACCTGGCAGCTGGTGCAGCGGGCAATGATGGTGATCGCCGTGGACAACGGTCCGATGGACACCGCACTCCTCGACACCGGCCAGGTGAAGCATCGACGCGACGACGGTTTCCACTTCCGGCCCGCCGAGCCGGTCGACTGGATGGTGTGCGACATGGTGGAGAGCCCATCGAAGATCGCGCGGCTCGCCGCGAAATGGATCGCCGAGGGTTGGTGCCGCGAGACGATCTTCAACCTGAAGCTGCCCATGAAGAAACGCTGGGAGGAAGTCGAGCGCTGCCGCGCCCTCATGGACGAGGCGCTGGGCGGGGGCGGCTACTACCTGCGCATGAAGCACCTCTACCATGACCGCGAGGAAATCACGGCCTACCTCGCACGGCGCAAAGGCGAATCGATAGACTGAGCCGATGGCAGCCCGGATCGTGATCAGCGAGTTCATGGATGCGCCCGCGGTCGAGGCGTTGAAGAGGCGCTTCGACGTGGACTACCGCCCCAAGCTCGTCGACGACCCCGGCGAGCTCGAGGCTGCCTTGCAATGGGCCGACGCGTGGGTCGTTCGCAACCGAAGCCAGGTGCGCGGCCGGCTCCTCGACGCCGCCGCGAACCTGAAAGTCGTGGGCCGCCTGGGCGTGGGCCTCGACAACATCGACCTCGCGGCATGCGCGGCGCGCGCGATCACGGTGATCCCCGCGTCCGGCGCCAACGCCGAATCCGTCGCCGAGTACGTGATCACGGCGGCGCTCATGTTGCTGCGCGGCGCCTACGCCTCGACGCGCGCGGTGGAGGCGGGCACCTGGCCGCGCCAGACGCTTTCGCAAGGGCGCGAGGCGGCGGGTAAGGTGCTCGGGATCATCGGCCTCGGAAACATCGGCAGGCTTACCGCGGGCAGGGCACGCGCGATGGGGATGCGCGTCATCGCGCACGACCCGCAGTTGCCGGGAAGCGCCGCGGCGTGGAACGAGGTGGGGAGCACCCCCCACTCGCTCGATGAGCTGCTGCGCGAAAGCGACGTGGTGTCGCTGCACGTTCCCCTCACGCCCGAGACGCGCGGACTCCTCGGGCGCGAGCGGCTATCGACCATGAAGCGCGACGCGATCGTGATCAACACCGCGCGCGGCGGCATCGTCGACGAGGCCGCCCTCGCCGCCATGCTGCGCGAAGGCCGCCTCGGCGGCGCCGCGCTCGACGTCTTCGCCGACGAGCCCCTCGCCGCCGGTTCGCCGCTGGTCGGCGCCCCGCGATTACTGCTCACGCCTCACATCGCCGGGGTCACGGTGGAAGCAAACGAGCGCGTTTCGGCTCTCATTGCCGAACGGGTTGCCGCAGCCCTCGACAGTTGATTCGGGCTTTATCGGTGGCCGGCGTTGAGCGGCGACTGGTCGTCCGCTCCAACGCCGTGCCCGCTACCACTTGAACACCTGGATGAGATTGTTATAGGAATCGGTCCAGATCCGCCAATCAGGCCGTGGCGCCACGGGCTCGGTCGCCTCGACGATCGAGGGCTTCAGGATGAAGGGCTTGTAGCGCGTCAGAACGACCCAGTCGCTGGTGGTGCCGCCGTCCTCGCCGGACTCGTGGAGGTAGGCGAACTCGAGCTTGTGCTGCTCGGCGATGGCGAGGAGCACCGGCTTCAGGTCGAGGAAGCGGTTCGACACGTGGAAGGCGATCACGCCCTCGGGCTTGAGGTGCCGCAGGTACTCGGTGAAGGACTCAACCGTGATGAGGTGCACGGGGATGGAATCGCCGGAAAATGCGTCCACCGCGATCACGTCGTAGTTCTGCGGCTCCTCGCGCTCGAGCGACAGGCGCGCGTCGCCCAGCACCACCTCTATTTTCGAGGGACAGTCGTCGAGGTAGGTGAACCACTGGTGCGCGATGCGCGGCACGGCGGGATTGATGTCGTAGAAGCGGTAGACGTCGTCAGCGTCGCCGTACACCGCGATCGACCCGGCGCCCAGCCCGATCACGCCCACGCGGATGGCCTTGCCCTCGAACGCGATCAGCGTGCGCCCGATTCCGGACGTGGCCTTGTAGTAGGTGGTCGCGGAGCGCCGGTACTTCTCCGAGACCCATTGCTCGCCGTGCAGGATGGCGCCGTGCACCAGCGAGCGGTAACGCGTCTGCGGATCGTCGGCGCGCGTCTGGTTCTCCTTCACGCGCAGCACGCCGTAATAGTTGCGCTCGATGTAGACCGTGTCCTCGGTGAAGGCGCGCACTCGCCAGACGAGCGCCCCGCACGCGAAGGCGAGCACCACGACGAGGAGGCCCACGATCGCAAGCGGCCTCTTCAGGTTGATGCCGAGCGCGAGTGCGGCGATCACCACCAGCGCGATCTCGAGCTCGAGGTATCCGGGCAGGGTGACGGGCGCGACAATGCCCACCAGCACGCCGCCCACGACCCCGCCCAGGGAGACCACCAGGTAGAAAAGCGTGAGGTGGCGTGCGCCGGGACGGCGGCGCGCGAGCTCGCCGTGGCAGAACATGCACACGAAGTAGAGCCCGATGGTGAATACCGCGATGTGCCAGAGAAGCTCGAACTGCAGGTTCTTGTCGGCGAGGAACCATGCCATCACGCACACCATCCAGGCGAGGCTGCCCAGGTAGAGGTCGCGCCGGTACCAGCGCCTGCCCTCGAAGCAGAGGATGAAGGTGAGGAGATACACGGCGAGCGGGATCACCCAGAGGAGCGGGATCGAGGAGATGTTCTGCGTGAGATGGTTGGAGACCGCGAGCAAGGTGACCGATCCCATCGCGGAGAGCGCGAGCCAGAGCGCGATCTGGCGGCCGCGGGGACGCGGCTCCTCGGCGGTGGCGGCGATCTGCCCGCCGGCGACGGTGAGCGCGGGCAGCGCGCGGCTCTTCCACGCGAGCGCCGCGCAGCACGCCACGAAGAGCGCGTAGCCCGACGACCACCAGAACGACTGCTCCGGATTGGTGAACCAGGGCTCGAACAGGAATGGATAGCCGAGGAGCGCCAGCATCGAGGCGAAGTTGGACAACGCGAACAGCCGGTACGGGCTGGAACCCGGGTAGGCGCGCGCGTACCACGCCTGCACCAGCGGGCTCGTCGACGAGAGGAGGAAGTACGGCAAGCCCACGGTCGCGAAGAGGAGCGCGAGAATGCGCCACACCGGCGTGTCTCCGCCCACGGGCTTCCACGCGGCGTCGGGCGCGACCGGCAGGAAAATGAGGCTCACGAGGAGGAGGGCGATGTGAATGCCGGCCTGCCCGGCGGCCTCCACGCGGCTCGTGATCCAGTGCGCGTAGGCGTAGCCCAGCAACAGCACGAGCTGGAAGAACACCATGCACAGCGTCCAGACGATGGCGGCGCCGCCGAACCACGGCAGGATCTGCTTGGCGAGGAGCGGCTGCACCAGGAAGAGCAGGAAAGCGCTCAGGAAGACGGTTGCGGCGTGCAGCGGCATGCGGTGATTCGAGAGGGGATTTCGCGCGCGGAAGTGCGGCGCATCTTAGCATTGTTATACTCGCCGGCCCATGCTCGCCCGCTACATCCGCTTCATGCTGTTGCTCGAGCTGGTCGCCTACGTCGCGATCGCCGAATGGCTGCACTTCCTCATCGGCTGGGGCTTTGCGCCGCTCGCGCTGGCGGCGATCGGCGCGGCGCTCGCCGCACGCCTCGCCATGGTGAGCCTCACGACGGCGATCGGATTCGCGACGCGCTCACCGGTGGCGCGGGAGCATCGCACCGGCTTCACCGGCGCATGCGTTCGGCTCCTGCGCGAGTGGCGCTCGGTGCTGCGCACCAGCCTCCTCTGGTTTCCCTGGGAGCGCTTCGCGGTGCGCCCGGATCCCGAGCCGAAGCCCGGCGGCGGCACGCCGGTGATTCTCGCGCACGGCTACTTCAGCAACCGTGGCTACTTCGGAGCGCTCGCGCGAGCGCTCGATGCCGACGGCGCCCGGCAGGTCTTCACGCCGAACCTGAGCGCGGCCTTCGCGACCATCGAGGCGTACGCCGAGGAGCTTCACGTCGAGATCGAGCGGATTGCGGCGGGGACCGGCCAGGCGCAGGTGATCCTCGTCTGCCACAGCATGGGCGGGTTGGGCGCGCGCGCCTACCTCTGCAAATACGGCGCGGCGCGCGTGCGCAAGCTCGTCACCATCGCGAGCCCCCACCGCGGCACGGTACATGCGCGCTTCGGCGGCGGGCGCAACGCGCGCCAGATGCAGCGCGGCAGCAGCTTCCTCGCCGAGCTGTGCGAGAACGAAGGCGAGAAGGGCCCCGCGTGCGGTGTGACCTCGATCTACTCGCCGCACGACAACCTGGTGGCTCCGCAGGAAACCAGCCGCTTGCCGTGGGCGAAGAACATCGCCATTCCCGGGCGCGGCCATATCGACATCCTCGCTTCGCCCGACCTCATCCGTATCGTGCTCGAGGAGGTGCGCGACTGCGGTTGATTACAGGAGCGCCAGCACCTCTTCGGCGTGGCCGGCGACGCTGGGCTTGGCGATCACGTGCGCGATGTTGCCCTTCTCGTCGATCACGAAGGTCACGCGGTCGGCCATGCCCGCGGCGGATTTGAGCTTCGAGATGAGGCCGCCCCCGCCGATGGTGCCGTAGGCGCGCCCGACCTTCCCGTCGGTGTCGGCGAGGAGCGGAAAGTTGAGGTTGTACTTCTTGGTGAACGCCTGATGCGACTTCTCGCCCTGGGTCGAGACGCCCAGCACCGAGGCGCCCTTGGCGGCGAGCTCGGCGTTATGGTCGCGCAACGAGCACGCCTGCTTGGTGCATCCGGGCGTGTCGTCCATCGGGTAGAAGTACATCACCAGCTTCTTGCCGCGGTAGTCCCTGAGGGACACGCGCTTGCCGTCGGTGGTGAGGGCGTCGAAATCGGGTGCCGGGTCTCCGGGCTTGAGGGTTGTGGCCATATTCGCTCTCCTATTGTCCCGCGGCGCAAAAGGCGACGCCTTCGCCGATCCAGCCTTGCGCCATCATCCCGGCGTACGTGGCGGCACTGGTGGTGTAGCGGTGGTTCATGTCGTTGAACATCTCGCGGCCGTTGTAGAGGCGATAAATGGGCAGCATGGAAAAGTTGTTCTGGCACACGCCGGCCGCCGGCGCCGTCGCGAAGAACGGCACGTCGCGCGGCCGCCAGGCGGGATTGTTCTTGCGCACGCTGCCGCACTCGGCGGGGTCGACGGTGAGAAAGTTCGAGCCGCGGCTCGCCGCGAAGCTGCGCGCGAAGCGAAACACGTTCGTCGCGCCGTAGCAGGCACCCTGCTGGAGCGCGCTGAACGATTCTCCCGTCGGCATCCACCCCGACGATGCGAGCGCGCCGGCCTCCGTGTCGCCCACGGCCAGCTGGTAGTGGTTGAGCTGAGGGCTGTAGTACTCGGTAACGCGGACGTGGCCCGGCGGAGGCAGCGCGGAGAAGCACACACCCCCTCCGTTGGCAGAGGCATGCAGTAGGCCGCGCGCGGCGAGCGCTGGGTCGGCTTGGAGCGCCTTCACGATCTCGGTAGCGTTCTGAAACCGATCGGCGTAGTCGATGACGAGAATGGTGCTGATTTGCCGCTCGCTCACGGGCAACCATAGCGCATACAGCAGCGCCGGGTCGAGCGCGCGGTTGTTGATGGCCGCGATGGTTTCCGAGCGGAATTGCTCGGTCGCGTCGATGGTCGCGCTGGTGGGCGCATCCTCCGTCGCGCACGAATCCGTGAGCCGCAGGCCGGGGGTCCCTCCCAGCGGCAACGACAGCCTTTGCGCCGCGAGCGACATCGACGCGGTCGCGATCACCGCCGCGGCGATGCAGGATCGAACGTTCATCACCAACGATCTTACCAGTGGATCCCCTGCGTAAGCTGCGCGAACGCCATCTGCTCGGGAGAAAGTTCTACCTCCTGGGCTTGCTCGCCCTTCTTGCCCTTGGCGGCGCTGGAGTCGGGGAACATGCGGAAGGCGGTGTTGAGGAGGATCTGCGTCGCCTTGGGCGCGACCGCGTGCAGGATCTCGCCGAAAACCCCCAGGCGCGTGGCGATGCGCACCGGCTTGTAGACGATCGCCTCGACCACCAGGTCGGCCGCCTGCTCGGGCGTGAGGGTCGGCACATGGTTGTAGAGCTTGGTGGGCGCGATCATGGGCGTCTTCACCAGCGGCATGTTGATGGTGGTGAAGTGCACGTTGTTGTCGATGAATTCGCTCGCCGCGCAGTCGCTCCACGCGTCGAGGGCCGCCTTGGAGGCGACGTAGGCGGAGAAGCGCGGCGCGCGGGTGAGGACCCCGATCGAAGAGATGTTGATCACGTGCCCGCCGCCCTGGGCCACCATCATCGGCATGAAGCCCATGATGAGGCGCAGGCTCCCGAAGTAGTTCAACTGCATGGTGCGCTCGAAGTCGTGGAAGCGGTCGTACGAGGACGCGATGCCGCGCCGGATCGAGCGCCCGGCGTTGTTCACCAGGTAGTCGATGCGGCCGAACTCCTTCTTCACGGCGGCGACCAGCTTGTCGCAGTCGTCGAGGCTGGAGAGGTCGCAGGAGACGAACTTCGCCTTGCCGCCTGCCGCCTTGATCTTCTCGAGCACGGGCCCCGCCTTCTCGGGATCGCGCGCCACGACGACCACCTGCGCGCCGGCCTCGGCGAGCTTGTACGCGGTCGCTTCCCCGATTCCCGACGTGCCGCCGGTCACCACGACTACCTTGTCCTTCACCTTGCCTTCGAGCGAGCGGTCGATGAAGAGATCCGGGTCGAGGTGGCGTTCCCAGTAGTCCCACAGGCGCCAGGCGTAATCCTCGAGGCGCGGCACGGCGATACCGCTGCCCTTCAGGGCCTTCTCGGTCTCGCGCGTGTCGAAGCGCGTGGGGTAGTTGATGAACGTGAACATGTCCTTCGGGATGCCGAGGTCCGAGAGGACCTGTTTCTGGATGCGCCGCACGGGCGCGAGCGACATCACCGAGTCGACGACGAAAGACGGAATGAAGCTGAACATCTTGGCGTTAAGCCGCATCGTCATCTGCGGCGCGTGCGCGGCCTTCGCCAAGAAGTTGAGGATCTCGCCGATGCGACGCGGCTCGGGGTCGGTCAGGTGGAAGCAACCGCCGTCGAGGCCCTTCTTGTGGGCGATGTGGTCCATGGCA
>WNFM01045428.1_pt1 | contig 40995 bp, 53 predicted proteins | sample 5400271 | NCBI WGS metagenome assembly WNFM01 (sample SAMN13153352, study PRJNA577476) | soil metagenome | isolation source: 60 cm saprolite on Douglas fir-dominated hillslope | place: USA:California | collected 2013-09-17
GTCGCCAAGTTGCAAACATGGGCGGACCAGAAGTTATCCACAGTCAAGCCGGCCACGGTCGCTGCTTACATGTTCCAGATTCACCAGTTTCTCGACTGGGCCAAGGACCGAAACATTATCTCGGAAAACCCGGCAACCGCTGTCTCGTTGCCGAGGTTCAATAAATCGTTGCGTCGCAATTTTGTTTCGGCGCCGGTCGCAGAAATGTTGATCGAGAAATGCGAAGACAGGGAACTGAAATATGCTCTGTATTGCGGGCTTCACGCTGGCCTTCGATTTGGCGAAGTCGTGATGAGTCGGCCGCAATGGTTCAACCTCAATGCTCGCGTCCTCTCCATTATCCGCTCCGACCGATGGGATACCAAAGATCACGCTGATCGTGATATCCCAATTACTGATCAATTCAGCGATTATCTTGACGATTACGGATTACCAGATCCATTCATGATCGGCACCCATAAACTCGCTAAAACGAAGTGGCGATACCGATATGATTTTTCGTATCGGTTCGAAAGTTACGTAAGAAACAAAGGCGTCAATATCACCTTTCACGATCTACGAAGAACTTTCGCCAGTCTGCACGCTCAATCTGGAACCAGCCTTTACAAAATAGCCAGTTGGTTAGGCGACGGTGTTGAGGTGGTCACGCTGCACTATGCGCATCTTGCGCCGTATGATTCCGATGTTAACCGCGCTTATTCTCGATTTCAGTAATCTTTCGATTGGTAAACGCGAGGTCAGCCTCCAACGTGTCAATCCGGGCTTCAGTAGCTTGCAACGCGAGCTTCAGAAAGTTCAGGTCGACCCTAGCTTGTTCTTTGGCCCAATGAGTGAACCGTACCAACTCTGTCGCCGCTTTCACACTCGATTGTGTAGTGCTCATATCGGCCTCATTTCAAATTCAAATGGGTCGATTTGTGCGCCATTATCGAAATGCTGGATGGATTCACTGACATCAAAAGGCAGGTCATAGAAACCACTCCCGTCCTCGAAAGAGACACGGAAATTGCCCACAATTGCCTTGCGTCCCGTGTCACGTCTGATAGCGAGCGCCACAGGGCAACATTCACAGCTGTACTGGTAACCTGAATCGATGTCGTTTTGCGTTACAGTGATTTTCATTATACGACCTCCCAGTCTACGCTTCCGCATTTGGGGCAATGAGGGTCAGCCGCATTTGGACTCACACTGAATGTTTTTCCGCATTCTTGACAGTTCAGTTTGACCTTCGTTGCGTGAGTATTCTTTTTCATTCGCAACCAAGCTCCTCGTCTTCGTCCGCTTCAACCTCGGTCCAGCCGCGCGGCACAGAGAGAGTCTGAGCCGGCCACATTTGCCAATCGTCTGTATTCATTTGGACTCCTCGACCGAGACCTGGGAATAGATACCGGCTTTCAGTAAGCGTACAATGCGAGCTTTGGCATCCTTCTCGGTATCGAAAGAGCAGAACACATAAGCGCTCAAATCATGCGCTGGCTTAGTCATATCGAGAGCGGAAACATTGTATTTCTTTGTCATAAAGTAAGATAACGCGTAAGACTTAATACGCAAGTGTTTTCTTACGATTTATATGCCTTCTGAAGATTTATATTGCTTTCCCGCATTCTTAGCGTTAAGCAGCCAGTCAAGGCATGTCAGCTGCTTCGCAAAAAGGTTCTTCCGACGAAGTTGACTCTTCGATCTCTGGTTCACGTCATGTCACCGATGAGGATTATGATGTTTATCTACGTGGCCGAGCCGCGGGGATGACTGCTGAGCGAGCTGCCAGGCAGCTTGGGTTCAGCAAGCAGACGATGTACGAATGGCAGCAGCGCAACCCTGACAAGTGGGAAGAATTCAAAGCACGGTTGCGTGCGCCAATGCTTGATCAGATCATTCGGCATTCGAAGAAGCAATGGCAGCCGGCCGCCTGGTTTCTTGAACGTTCGTTTCCGAATGAGTTTGCGTTAACCGAAGTTCACCGGATCCAGCATTCCGGTACGGTCGAGCATAAGTTTCAAATGGTAGATCGCACTGCGATCGAAGAGCTATCGGGCACACTACGGGAAGTCGAGTCGGAGGTATGCAACCCCTAGGCAAAACCGGGAGGCCACTTCCAAAAATAGGGTTCGCGCTCTTTGCCCTTAGTGCACTCGGGATCAGGCTTTACAAATGGCAAATGGAGATCCTCGTTGCGCTGGAACTCAAGCAGGTCTCAGCAGTAGTTTGCAACGGTGGTGGCAAATCAAGCGTGATCCTCGCGACCGCGGTCCTGGCGTTCCTGTACAATTGGCCGAATGGACGGTGTTGCGTTACGTCCGGTTCATGGAACCAGATTGAATCAATGGTGTGGCCTGCGATCGAGCGACATCGGTCATTGCCGTACTTCGATGGGTGGACGTTTAATCAGTGCGAAATTCTGACGCCGAACGGTGGGTTTGCTAAAGGCGTGTCGACTGACAACGCGATGCGGCTTGAAGGTTGGCATCAGGATTTCTCTGTTGATCCGATTATTCCGTGCATGATGCTGGTCGATGAAGCCAAGGCGATCACAGACGATAAGTTTATTGCGATAAACAAATGTTCACCATCGTTCTACGGTCAGTTCAGTTCTGCTGGTGACGCATCGGGTTCGTTCTATAACTCGTTCTCGACGCACAAGAAACTGTTTTGGACACGGCGTGTCAGTTCATACGATTGCCCGCATATCACCGAGCAGCAGCGCGAACGTGACCGCCAGTTGATGTATCCGTCGGACTTCGCGGCTAAGCACATGAGCGAGTTCGACCAGGACAGCTCGAATAGTGCGCTCAACCGCGGAATGTTCGAAAAGAACTTTGCGAGTACGATCGAGCATGTGCCAGGGCTGCAGGTTGCGTTTTGCGATTTTGCGGCGGGCGGTGCGGAGAACGTGATTGCGTTACGCGACGGGAACAAGGTCGAGATAGTCGCAGCCTGGCGAAATTCTAACCCGACCGAAGCCTGCTTCGAGTTTGTCGAACATTTCAAGAGATTGAAGTTAGGCGGTGGCTGCATTTACGGGGATGCCGGCGGAATGGGCCAGGTCATGATTTCGAATATCAAGACGCTAGGCGGTTGGCACGTGCACGAGGTTTTCAATCAGACGCCAGCAACCGATAGCGAGCACTATGCCAATGTTGGAGCTGAAGCGTGGTTCAAAGCAGCGCTCAAGATTGAGCGATGCGAAGTGATCGTGCCGGACGATCAAACTTTCATCGCGCAAGCAACCAACCGTAAGCGAGCACGTGATTCGAAAGGACGGTTAGCGATCGAATCGAAAGACGACATGGCCAGGCGCGGTGTGTTATCGCCAGATCGTGCTGATGCAGTTTTCGGGGTGATGGAATGCGGAGCGTCCACATGGAGCGGCGCATTAGTTAAACAAGTCAAGATGGAGACAAACGAATGGCACACAGAGCACGTCAATTGGTAGGCAAGCGGAGGCGACAGAATTGAGAATACTGAAAGCATTCATATTTTTCAGGCCAACACTTTTCTGGGCTTACGTATTTCTGGCGATCGGACTTGTGTTAGCGTTAGTAACATCCAGAACCGAAGCCCAGAGTCCGTTTAAACCTGATACGATAGTTCCACCAAAAGAATCGGTTCCGGTCGCGAGTGCTGCCGAGATGGCGGCCTACAATGGTAAAAAAGTCATACAACTGGCTGAAGATGAACTCGGCACATTTAAGGTGCCCGGATCAGATAACCAGCGCGTTAAGACTTATTGCATGGACACGTTTCAAAATGACGACGTATACAGCAATGACGGATGGTGTAGCGCGTTTGTGAGCTTCATCATGCGGGAAGCTGGTTACAAGTTCAGTCCGAACAACACAGATTTCGGTTGGATGTACGTTGTACATCGAGTGCCTGAGCCGAGACCTGGCGACATTGCTATGCTGGATTCTCACATCGCCTTCTACGTTGGCAGTAAGGTGAATAAGGAAGGCCTGCACGTCGTTGGTATCCTTGGTGGGAACCAAGATTATCAGGTGTGCATCATGTGGGTTCCGGATTCTGATATCGAGTACTACGCCGAAGCGGACGCGGCGCCAAATGGATGGATGCCGAGCAAGCATATCCCTAACGGCACGGGGTCAACCGGCGTAAACGTTCTTAATAATCACCTTAGATGGACGAGTCCGTCAGTTCTACACACAGCAGGAGGTCATCCACTCTGAGCGATGATTATGATCTGTACTGGTTCGCATTTGCACTTTTCTGTGCAGCACTTGGTTGGATTTGGGGATTTATAACTGGAGCAAAGAAATGAAAATATTGACGATCCTATTCTGCTTAAGCGTTACATGCTTCGCAGGCGACACCAAAAAGACAGGGCATCGCATTCGCGGCCATTACCCAGACAAAGGCTTCCAAGAGAAGGTTTCGCCGCACGGAAGTCCGACCGCTGCGCCTCGTTATCCGTATTATCCATACTGAGCTATAACATGAAATTTTTTCTCATACTAAGCGTGATTTGCTCGTGGTTCGTCATGCCGTCGAATTCACGGGCTGCCACTGATTCGAAACTTGGCGCAGCCGTCCACTTTGAAAACCAGGTCGGCAATCCGAACTATGGCCAGACGGTTTTGCCTCCACTGATGGCAAGAACGCCGCTCGCGATGATCCGCGACGGTGACGCGCCCAACTGGCGCAAGTACGAGCTGACCCAAGGCGTCTACACCCTCGATATGACCGAGCAAGCCTGGATCGATGCTATGAGCGCAGCCGGTTACTCAATCGTGTTCTGTCCAGGGTTTGATGGCGCCCACGATTATACACCGCTCTTCTATCCGCTCTCGCCGTTTCCAACCACCCAGTTTATCTCGTTCATCACCTGGTGGGTCCAGCAAGAGGTAGCACGCGGAGTCCATATCGCTGCGATCGAAGTTCAGAACGAACCGAACAACAGCTTCCAGTCGGTCGAAGGCACGACATGGGAAAGCCAGCTGGTGACCTTATCCAATAGCGTGGCAGACGCTATTCATGCTCTCAATCTCAACGTGCCGGTGATCGGCCTAGGGGCACAAGGCCAGCAGATACTCGATATGCTGGCGCTCGCGCCTACGCACTTGGATGGGATTGTGTACCATCCCTATGACGCCAATTACCCATTCAATAACCCGGAATCGGTTTACGAAGGCGGCAACGCCCCGTGGGGTTTTAATTATTCCAATTGGGTGAGCACGCTACGCTCGAAGACCGCGCTGCCGTTCTGGGAGACAGAATGCGGGCCAGGTGGCGGCGAGATCATGGCGGCAGAATGGATGACGCGCCGGCTTATCTTGACCAAGCAACTAGGGGTTGAGCACACATTCTTTTACCAGCTTTCTAGTGGCGATTCCGGCCAATCACTTTTCACCTACGACCATCAAGCTCGTCTACAACTGTTGGCAATCAACCGGCTGGAAGCAGGGATAGCCGGGATGACACCGGCACCGACTCCAGCCTTTAGTTTCTCCAGCGTAGACCCAAGCTTTGTACCAGCCAACGCTACTGGCGCTATGTTTTCTGACGCAGCAGGACACTTCGCGGCCAATGTCTGGATGGCGGGCACTATCCCGCATACTTGGGTGATCCCGGCTTTGACTGACGTCACATTCAGTGTGCCGACTGTGCCTCTGGGGATCAGCGGCGTTAACCTTTCTACCGGCGAACCGGTCAGCGGCCTGACCTTCACTAACTCTGGATCTAGCGTCACTGTATCCGGCGTACCGATGGGACCAGACGTGATCATGCTGAGTCCCGCGACTGGCCCAACCCCGCTACCCACACCAACCCCAACACCAAGTGCAACTCCGACCCCTACGCCTACTCCTACTCCTGTTCCGACTCCGACTCCGGTACCGACGCCTACACCCACTCCCACACCGTTACCTACTCCTACTCCAACCCCTGTTCCCACGCCTACACCGAGCCCCGCTCCTACTCCGACTCCGACGCCAATCACATACAACACGTGGCTGAAGTCGTTATACAACGAGGAAGATACCTTGAATAATGGGCCTGGAATGTCGGGTCCGACATCCGTCTGGGTTGGGACTCATCCAATATTCCCGGACGCCGGATTGAATCCACCGAGCTATTCACAGTGGATCGCAACACTCAATACCGAGCTAGACCTGCTCTTTAATGGGCCTGGGTTCTCTGGTCCGATTGATACATGGATTGGCACTAATCCAATCACGCCCGATGGGGCACCCACACCGACCCCTACGCCGACGCCAACCCCTACACCCATACCCACACCGACGCCAACACCTACACCCACACCGACGCCAACACCTACACCTACACCAACACCTACACCAACACCTACACCAACACCAACACCTGCTTATATTGTACAGCAATATAAGGTTAACTACGGAGGATCGCTCATCGGCGTTTATGGCATCACCATGGCTAAGCCACAACTCGCTGGTGACTGGATTGTGGCGACAGTCAGTCCCTCAGCAAGCGTGACTGTCACCGATAGCTTTAGTGAGCCTTACATCCAAAATCCTACTGGAACGTGGACATCCAACAACATTAAAGCCGAGTCAGGGAACAGCGTGGCGTTTTCCTTCGGGGTTAGTACAACCAATCCGGCAATGACGGTGACTGAGTATTCCTCTAAGCCACCTCCAACCCCTACACCGACTCCTACCCCGACCCCAACGCCTCCGGCTACTCCTACACCGACGCCTATTACAGGGATTAATCCCGTGTTGCCTGCCGGGGTGCTCCCGTCTGGCTATACGTTGCAGTGGAATCAGGATTTCAGTGACCCGAAATATCAGCCGTTCAATGTGCCGGCCAACGTTGCCTTGAATGGACCAGCTACCGGCAGTATCTGGAACGCGATCGTAGGGCAACCTGGCGGGTTTACCACCACATTTAACGGGGAGGGCTCACCGTTCTCGACCGCATCGACCGATGCCAGTGGCAAGCATTATCTGACCATTTACGCTAACGGTTCACTGGTGCCTCCTTCTGGAGGATTAATATCTAGCGTCGCTCATTCGTTTAATGTGCCGCCTGGAACCGTTATCCCTGGATTCTGGGGAGCTCTCGCCTACTGGGAAGTCAAAGCGTTCGTTCCGGCAGCTGGCTCTGAGCGTTGGATGAGCGCTTGGGTGATCGGATCAACCGCCTCAGTTGACCCGGTAACCGGTAATTACGGGGAAGTCGATATACTGGAGTTTCCGCAATGCCAGCAAAACCTGCACTCCTATTTAGTTGATCCGACAACGCACCTGTCAATCGCGAACCGGAACCCGTACACCTTTAATCCGCCTGTCCCTTCGCTAGGCTGGCATGTCTGGGGTTGCCTGATCCAACCTGGAAGCGTCTCGATCTACATTGATGGGGTGCTCTCTCACAAGTTTACCGGGCTCACTAGTGAGTGGAATGTCCCGATGCAGCTCAATTTGGATAATTCATTCGGGACAGGATTACCCGCTACCGGTCAGTCTGGGTGGTCCAATAATTTCGGGATCAGCTATGTCCGGTGTTGGAAAAAATGAATCCCATCGGCCGCGGCCTCTATGTTTAGGCCATCTATGACGATGCCAACACAAAACACATGAGACGACCAAATTACGAATGTTTGATTGGGCACATCCGGCACCACCATCTACGACAGTGGCTACTAGACGGAGCTACACGAGAGCGAGCCCACACCATTCATGCGGCGGTGAGGCGCTTAAGCGACGGAGAACTGCAGCGTGGTTTCGCGCGGTTATTGAGAAAGTGAAGCTATATGGCCTGGGGCGATGATTTCCATAAAGGCGGCAAGGATTACTGGAAAGTCCTGGATTGGCTCAGAGCGGAGATAGGCGGCGCGCTAAAACGGTTTCCCGAAGTTCCTAACGAGGATAAGCGGCAGATTTTGCAAGAGTTTGTAGAGGCACACAAATGAAGCGTAAAAAGGCTGCAGACTGTTGCAACAATTACCCGTGGTGCAACCATATTCACGGTGAGATCAAGGAAGCGCCACGTAGCACCAGACCGTCGCCAAAGGGAGAGTATCCTAATATCGTAAGCAAGGGAAAGCCACATTGAAGTATGATCGCTGAGTCTGCGCTTACCGGAAACAACGTTTGGGTGGCGCTCATCGTCGTGGTCGGCCAGTTGGCCGGCTCGATTCTGACTTGGTTTTTGAGTAAAAGAAACTCGGTCAAACTCGATAAAGCTATCCGGAAGGTGGACGAAGGAACGGCGGCGCAACTCGAAACTAAACACGAGATTAATTCTAGGTTGAGCGAGTTGCTCGCTAGCGTTCGGACCGAAAGTTTGGCCGCTGGCCGATTAGCTGGCATAGAGGAGCAGAAACGTCGATATGAGAAAGGTGACAAAGGAGAAATGGAATGAATTTTAAAGACTTTCTTGGGGGAACAGAAGACCGCTCGGGCCGAGCATCAAGCCGCACTTACGTCCATTCCCGGCGCTCGAGCCCGAGTCGGTTCTCTCCAAAATCAGCATGAGTGACGCACTTAAACATTCCGACATTCTCTACTCAATTTTTTGGGTTGGGCTCATTGGCATTCTTATTTTTCTACTGTACCGAATCGAACTAAACACAGAAAATCTGATTAAAATCATCAAGAAAGAAAAATGAAGTCACCAAACACAAATTGGCACGTTATAGTTGCCGGTATTGCTGTCACGATCGTCAGTGTTACTATGCTGCTCATGAAAATGCCGGTCGAAGCGGTCGGGACGGTCGCTGCCCTAATCTTGGGCGTTCTCGCTCAGTCTGGCTTGCTGCAAGCGGCCGATGCGCAAAAAGTCGCCACTATCGAGAACATGATAGCTCCGCAGATTGCGTCCGCCGTTCAGGTCGCTAAGGACGACCTTATTAAACTGCATGCTGTATCGACGGCTAACGTAGCTGCCGTAGAAAAGGTAGTTGCGGTACACGCAGCATTGCTCAAGGCGCCAGAACCTCAACCGCTGTTGTCGTCTCCGGCAGAAACGCCGACCGCACCCGTTGCACCGCACCTAGTTTAAGTGGGCATTCTCGCCATAGTTCAAGCTGCTCTTGAAGCGCTTATAGAGTTCTTCAAGTGGCAGACGGTTTTGTCTCAGATCCAATCTAGAAAGTTAGTTTATGATATCGACCAACAACAAAAAGCGGCAGGCCGTGATCTTCTCGCTAAAATTGATGCTGCCAAAAATGATAATGATTTGTCTGCTGTCAGCTTGTACCTCGACGATCAAGCAGACGCCGCTGGCTTTGCAGCAGACGTCAGATCCGCGCTTTCGGACAGCACCGGACGGCACGACGTGGGTGTCAGCGGGGGAATATCAAAGGCTGCAACACCGGTTCGCGAATCAGATAACAAAGACCAATCGCCAGGAAGCGGCATCGCAGGTCCAACCTTAAAGCATACAGTTGAGGCCTCCGTTATACCGGACGACGACAGGTTCAAGGTAACTGGTCGTGCAACGCACTTTGGGTTAGAGGTTCGTTTAGATGGTAAACCGCCTGATGGCGAAGACGATAAGGGTGACGAAGACAAGCGTGGGCATCCGCTCTTAGGTGCGTTCGGAGATGTAACGCACCGGAAAGATATCATTGGAGTTGCGATACCGATCAAGGTTTTCGATGACACGATTGGTGTGCGAAACATTCATTTAGTCAAGTCGCGCCAGATTACGGTTGACATCGTCAGCCACGTAAGCGGCAAACACTTAACCCGCGCATGGATTGTTGACCTAGGGCCTTCCGCAAAACTTGATGGCAAATGGCTTGGCCGTGCGGCTGATCTTACGTATTTGGCTGCGCACCTCCTTCAGCACGAGGACGGCGACGTTACATATTGGATTAACGGTGTGGACGGCAAGCCTATGGAAATTGATGGCTGGGACCGTAAAGAAGGGCACGTAATGGCATGACAAGCAGGCAGAAATCGCCTAAATAAACAATTATGGCAGACGAAACGAAAGACCCAGTAATAAAGGTGACCGAACCCGGAAAGCAGGCGGATATTCCGTTGCCGCCTAACCCGTTACCACACAATGGACCCAGCGCATTCGGTGCGCCAGAAGTTCACATTGACAGGTTGGGGCAATGGGCACCGGGACCGGCTCCGTCGTTAGAGGAACTAGCTACCGAAGAACAAGTGCTTAAGCAGAAAGCGGACGACGTGTCAGAGTAATGGCGAAACGAAGAAATAGATTTGCCGGAAAGAAACAAGGTTCTGGGGGGAACACTGCTCAGACCGGCAGCAACGGCGCGGCTCTTGCTAGCCTTTCACAAGGGCCGTTGCCACTCAATGGCAGCGCCAAATTGATCGGTGCGGCAGGAAACGTGCCGCAGTCGGGCATAATTGAGGTCAATAACAACGACCGGTTAATCAATCAGATCTGGGGTCCGATTGGTCCAGAGCGATTGATGCATATTCTGCGTGAATCGGTTATTGGGAACTTACTTTATCAGAAGCGGCTATTCGAAAAGATGTGTGACGAATGGCCGCGTCTGCAAAAGAACCTTCTGAGCTTAAAACGTGATGTTGCTGGGTTGCCGTGGTCGATTGAACCATACACGGAGAAGAACGCGGACCCAACTCCGACAGCGCAAGCTAAAGCTGATCTAATAGAACGTGCGTTATTTGGCATGAAGGGCGATATCGTGTTTCATGAGCGCAGTTGGACAGGGTTCATTAAAGATCTGGTAGACGCAATACCATGTGCGATCTCAGTATCTGAGATCTACTGGGAACAACGTCCCGGGCCGACCGGCGGTTTAGAGACAATGCCGCGGTGCAGTCGGAAACTCCCTCCGCGATATTACGGGTACTCGATGCAGCCGATGGAGGAAGACAGGTTGATGTTGAACACGACCGGTGTTCTATCTTTCGCGCAAGTTAATCTGAATGATTTTAGTGAGTTTCAGAACAAGTTTGTAGTTGGGATATTCGAGGCGCACGACGATCATCCTACTATCTGCGCTATGCTTCGGTCGCTTACCGGGTGGTTTTTGGCGAGCAAGTACGGCCTCAAATGGTTTATGACTTATTGCCAGCTTTTCGGTATGCCGTTCCGGATGGCCGAAGTACCTGCCGGAGACCAGGTCACATTTAACCAAGTATCCGCGATGCTTGAACAAATGGGGTCAGCGGCGTGGGCCGTATTTCCGGTAGGAACCAAGCTAACTCTATCTGAAGCACGTTCGCAAAGTGGCATGATGATACCTCAACGCGTGCTTCAAGAAGATGCGGATCAGCAATGCGACATTTTGATTCTTGGTCAGACGCTGACTAGCACGAGCGGCCGGGCCGGCGGAAATAGGGCACTCGGCGAGATTCACGCTGAGACCGAGCGCAAGGTAATCAACGCGGTAGCTGAATTTGTGATTGAGGTGGTCAATACACAGCTTATTCCGGCGATATTGATGCTCAATTTTGGAGAAACCAGCGAGCCTCCTAATTTGAGCGGCAGCCAGGAAGAACCGATGGATGAACTCGCGCTGGCGCAGCGTGATGCAATCCTGTTCGACCAGATGCGGTTGCCGGTAGCGAAACAATTCCTGTACGATCGCCACTCCGTGCCGCAACCGTCCGAAGATGATGATCTCTTTGAGCCGGCAGCGCCCGCATTGCCTATGCAAGATCCAAGCCAAATTCCAGCAGGAACGGCTGGGTTCAAGAGCGATGCCGGCGGCAGTAGCCCTGGCGGAGCAACCGTGAAGTCTATTCGTGATCGGCTGAGAAGGATCAGAGAATGAGTACTGACCCGGAATCGAGGAATGCTGGAATTAATGATGTGGTGGACGTACAAACATCTTTAGTGGTTTCGAAGGCAATTCGTATGCGGGAGTTGCGCGAAAACCGTTTCTCGGCTATAACGGAGGTGATCCGCGTTGTGGCTATCAAGGGTCAGCCTCTCAAAGACGTTGTCCATCAAGCGGTCGCGATGGCTCGGGAACGCAATGCCGGGATTGAGTTCGAGGTTAATGGAGTGACTTTGCAGGTGTTCCGGTGGAGTGAAGCTCGGCAAGTTTTAGATGAGTTCGATAAGCAAGTGAAAAAGAAAAAGCTAATGGTAGGTACTGATAAAATCCCCTAACCAAGGATAGTCATCGGGTTCGACTCCCGGCATTAGCGCCTTACGGCGAGAGATTATAAGAAGGTTCACAAAGATCCGCATCCCGTTCTCGAACGGGAACTCGCGGTTCTTCTTCTCTCGGCGCTTTCAGAGAAACAGCAGAAATTGATAGAGTTCATTACCGAGTACGGCATCGATGGCCTTCCGGATTACGGTGATACGATTCTACTGCAGGGTTGGGACCAGTATTTTGAAGAGGTTTCTCGAATTTTGCTTGATGCGACGGTGTACAGTTCTCGAGAGATTCTATCGGAATCAAACAGGGAGCCTAGCGACTATTTTCTAAACCAAGTCGCGAAAGAGAATTTCCAGATTGCGAACGAGGAATCCGCGGCTCTTCTCGGCTTGCACTGGGATAGAATCTCTGGTTTAGCTTCGGGCGGTTTAGCTGTTACATGGGGTTTATCACAGACGCTGCTCGACCAGATTGAGAAGGCCGTTATTCAAGCTGAGGAAGAGGGTTGGTCTAAGTCTCAAGTCGAACAAGAGATCACGAATCTGAGCGGGTTCGGAGCTGATCGCGCGAAACAGTTATCGCAGAACGCTCTTTCGTTCGTAGACGGCAAATCGAGCCGACGCGTAGCGTCAATGACCGGTGCAACCGAGAAGTTCTCGGAAACGGTTGGAGATGACCACGTGTGTGCTGAGTGCGAAGAGAATGAAGCGGACGGATGGATACCGATCAACGAACAGTTCAGCGGCAGCGGCACTGAAGATACTCCGCATCATCCGAACTGCCGATGTTCGGTTTCCTATCGCTGGCAGGAGGCAGCTGTTACGGCGGTATGAGATCGGGAATTTTGTACGCATCGTTTAAAGGAAAATTCATTCCTTCTGATGAGAACATCATCATTTTGATGTTGATTGAGTGCGATACCGGAAACCAATATTTTCTATACGTCGAGGCGACCAATTACAGGTTTACTCAGGGTGATCGGTTTAGATGGTCGGACTGCGACGACGCGGATGTTTTCTGGTATACGCCAACTCGGATGACTCCGCTCATTCGTCATAAACCGGAAAAGGTGGCTTTGTCATGAGCGACGAACTCACGATCACGATTGCGATAGACCGGGATGATCTTACGCCAGTTCTAGCTCAGCTTGATTCCATCGACACGAGCGAAGCACTTTTGTCAGCCGGGAAAAGCGTCAAAGATTTCTTGGTTCAGTATCACACTGATTTCGAAGAGCGATGGCGCGGTGACCATTATATGGCTGGCCCGCATTCCGGCGAATGGGCGCGAGAAATACCGGTTGCATGGCAGGAACCGCAGCTTGTCGGTGAAGGCGCCGTTTCTATTTCGAACATGCATCCGCACCTCGCGCATAAGGTCTTAGGCGGCACGATCGCGCCGGTGAGCGCTGCTGCATTGACTATTCCGCTTATTCCGGAAGCGAAAGGTGTTCCGGCGAGAGAATTCCCTGAGCCGCTCTTTATTCCTAAAGGGGTGAGCGTTTTGGCCATGGGAGGTGAAGGGGGGCCATTCGTGCCAGTTTACGCTCTTGTGCAGTCAGTTAGTCAAGGGCCGTGGCCAGGCGCGTTACCGGAGAACGAGGCTATTGCAGATATTTTTAAAACCAATTTTATGATTCAGCTCGATGCGGCTCTTAGCGCTGCAGCTTCGGGCGAACTAGCGGGAGCAGCAGTATGAATAGGTTAGTCAAAGCGATCGAGAAACGAGCGGGCGTAAACCCGAAAGAAGGTGAGAAGAAGTACGGCGAGGTGAACTACGCCGATGAGAAAAATAAAAAATACCCGATCGATACTGAGGAACATGTTCGAGCCGCGCTCAGTTATTGGGGAATGCCAAAGAATCGCGAAAAATATTCGGCTGAAGATCAAAAGACGATAGGCGGAAAGATTCACGCGGCGGCCAAGAGATTAGGGATCGACGTTTCAGCTACCTACGTCACGGCCGAGTACGCAGTTGACCTCAATGGATCTGCTCCTAACCGGATCATGTATTTTCCGGCCGGCGATTCAAAGATATCGGCTAGTGTCGGAGGAGAAGCGAAAGAGGTCGAGGTGAGAGTCGATGCTGAGACGGCGCTCCTGCTTCAGAACGATTTAGAGCAACGGCTGCAAGGTAATGTGCGACCGATCATCGATTTTAATCATCAGCTAGGCGCCGCGGCTGCTCTCCCTAAACGGTTTGAATGGGTTGAAGGCGAAGGTGTGTTCCTTGAGCTCGATTGGACGCGGGCCGGCAAGTATGCAGTGGAAGGAAAAGACTATTCGTTTTTCAGTCCTACGTTTTTGCTGGATCCGGAAGGTTGTCCGGTTGGTCTGCCGCCGGAAGGCGCGATCGGAGCGCTGACCAACGATCCAGCGTTCAGAACGATTGAACGGATCTCAGCCAAGAAAGTTTTAATTAAACCCGGTGATGAACCGGACAACAAACAAAACGAGGAGGAAGACATGGAGTTAGCAAAAGCACTCGTATCCGCCGGATTCATCACCGAAGAGGATTCAAAGGACACGAGTAAAATCGTTGCAGCCATTCAGGCTAAGACAAAGAAAGAGAGCGATGGTTCGCTTAACACGGAGATCGAAGCACTCCGCGCCGAGCTTCAACAGGTCAGGGTTGAAGGAGCGAACAAAGAGGCGGACGCGGCGATCGTACGAGCTGTCGCTGAACATCGGATTGAACCGAAGAATGAGACTATGAAAGCCAGCATCAAGAAATTGTATTTAGCGAATAAGGTCGAGGCCGAGAACCTGATTAAATCGCTTCCGGTCAATAAGGCGTTCGAAAAGGCTGTCATAGTTACCAGCGATCAAGATCGAATTAAAACCGAGACCGATGGACGCGACCGCGCCAGGAAATGTGAAGCGGCAGCAAAGAGGGTTCAAAAGGGAAGCCCCAACATGAGCTTTCAAGACGCTTGGAACGTGGCTGCTACCGAAGATCCTGAATTATTTCAAGCGGTGTAATCCCGCGCTAGGCAAGAGAACAAGAAAGAAAACTAAAGTATGAAATATGGTGGAATAGCGCGAGAGATACCGATTCTTCAGTATCCCTGCGCAGCAGCATCTACCGTGGTTTACGGGATGCTGATCGAGTTTACGGGCGGCGTAGCCATTGCCTGGGCGGGAACTAACCCGCTTTTTGGCGTGGCTACTGGCGACGCGGACCTAGATGCGTTAGTGCTTCCGGTCTACGTCGCAAAAGGCCACACGGTCTTTATCAAGTGTGGTGCGGGCGTTGTGCCAACTGTCGGTCAAGAACTTTTCTGGATCGCGGGTGGCCTGGCGCAGGTTACCGGTACTGCCGGGACCGGGTTCGGGATTGCTGTCAAAGCTGGGTTAAACGGAATGGTGGAGGCGAGGCTCAAATAATATGGGTTACGATGTACAACAGCTCCTGACCTACAGTCAGGGCATTTATTCGGACTGGGCTATCAAGCATCCAGTCGCAAAATTCCTCGCACCGGAGGTGCCGGTAATGGCCGAGAAATTCTTCTACAAGAATTTCGGGACCGGAAACCAATTCAATATACAGGAAACGACTCGTGCGATTGGTGGTGGTGCTGCACGGCTCGCGTTTCAGGTAACTGACTCGCAAAGTGTTCTTTTTGAGAACGCAATGGAAACCACGATTGACGATATCGAGAAACGGCAGAACGTGGAGATGTTCGATCAATTACAGATGGTCAAAATTAGGGATCTGAGTACGACGATCCTGAATAATGACTTGAAGGCGTTGTTCGCGTTTATGAATGGTGCGGTCGCTGTCACTCCTGCTGGAACCCCTGCGGGGTTCACTGGAGGGGTATGGGGGAGTAGTGCCAATGATCCGATCGTTGATATCGATCTGATATGTAAATTTATCACTGATAATACCGGCCTTATTCCGAACCGAATTTATCTTGATCTCGGTGCATGGTTATTATTGAAGAACAATACCAAGATTCTTGGTCGTGTTCAGTACATCCAATTTGCTATCGCGACAATTGAGCAGATCAAAGCGTTAACGGCGGTCCCTCTTGAATGGATGATCGGCGGCGGCGCACAATTCGTTTCGGGTAGTGCAAGCAATTGCTGGATCTTTTACGGTCAGGATAACCCGGGTCAGATGGACCCATCTGCGTTCAAGACTTTCGTTCGTACAGCGAACCGGTTCGACGCACTTCGGCAATATCGCGAGGAACGAATCAGGTCCGATGTGTACTACATCGATTGGCAGCAGAACCGGTTAGTGACGGGGCCGTCTTTGGTAGTCAGGTTCACGGTCACCTAAGCTTTAAACGGAAGATAAGTTATGGCGTGGGTGTCACTCAATGAAGATGATGTAAGGAACGAGTTGTCGCAGCCTGAAAAGGATGCGTTCAACACGTTCGCTCTGGAATCGGGTCAAGCCGATAGGATCACATCGATTTGTCAATGGGTGACATCCTTGGTTCGGGGCCGGGTTGGTGCTTACGCGCAGAACCGGAATTTGTTGGACCTGGTATCAGCCAACATTCCTCCGGAACTGTACGGAGCAGCTATTGAGATCGCGCGGTACAAGCTTCTGACCAGTTTCCCGGCGGGGAGAGTGTTCATCGATGAAGCGCGGATTGCGTCGTTTAAGGATGCGAACAAACAGCTAGACGATGTTGCGAAAGGATTAATTGCCGTTGAACAACCTCCAACAGCTCAGTTCGATTTGTCTCCGAGCGCATTCAATAGCCAGGATTACCAGGCTAATCCAACTACGTCGGGAAGAGTGGTATCTCCAAACAAGTACAAGCAGGATCTCGATTTCAGTTTCTGGCATTAATGATTACCTCGACTCTAGCTCAGTTGCAGACTGCTGTAGCGGCGATGCTGACGATTGACCATGCTTTCAACGGTACGGACTCAGCGAACGGGAAAGCCGTTCCGGTCATTACTGAAAAGATTGGTGATATTGTAGCGCACCTAAACCAGCAGATCGCGCAGATCGGGTTAGCTGTGGTGATCACGGTCCCACCTTTTAGAAACGAAAACTCGAAGGTCAATAGCATTACGTCATGGGTGACTCTCATGATTCAGGTTTCAGAACTTGTGATGGTAAACCAAGGATCGAAGGGAACACAAATTCCGGCTTCTGTTTTGGTGTGCCGGATATGTGAACTGCTTCACTGGAAGAGTCACAACACAGTATCGAACGTCGACCAGAGAATGCAGGTACTTGAATTCCAGGATGCGATATTAAAGATCACCCCAACACAATCGGGAACCATGACACGAGACATAACTTATCTGATGAAATTCAACACACGATTAGTGATTAAAACTTTATGAGCAGAAATTACGGTGACGCTAATAACATCGTCAATGTATCGGCTTTAGTGCTTTTCCAGATTCAGGGGATAACGGATCGGTACATTGATTTCGGTAACGTCGTTCAGGTGACAGGCAACCTCGGGGTCACGAGAAAGCAGGCGGAATGGTCAGTAAACGGCATTTTGCAGCTAGCGAAAAATGTGGTGATCAAGGTCGAACCTCAGTTCACGATTCAGTGTAACGAGATGACGATCAACACGATGTACGCTTTGTACGGCGGTACGGCGAAAAGTGTTCTTAGTCAGACGCTTGCAACTGCGCTCACTCTAACAATAACGAATGCTGCACCTTACGATGTGGCCAGAATACCCGGAGAAAATCCGACGATAGTTTCAGTGAAGCAGGGTGTAACTAGCCTAGTTCAAGGTGTCGATTACGATTTGGTTGGATCAGGGACCAAGGCTAGCGCAATCCGGTTTAGGTCAGGTTCAACGTTTATTACGGGTGCTCAGACGATCATCATTACGTACAACTTGCCTGCGTTAGCTGCTGGAACATTCCCTCAGATTTGGGTAGCGGATATGTTCAATCAGATGAACCGGTACGGCAAGATTGAGATTACGTTTACTGATCAGTATTCGAACCTGTTCAATCATCGGATACTCGGGAACGTGTTTTTATCTGCGGACAAAGCACCGGTATATAAGCCGGATGATTTCGCATCCGTTGAACTTCTTGCTAGTTTCTCGGGTGCTGCTACGCTGCAACACGTTGAGACCTGATAGTTGTTAGTTAACCCTTAGTGGTGCCACTGCCCACCCTCAAGCCAAGGCAGATGAATGACAGATGCTAAAACTGAGATAGAAAATATTCAAGGGTTTAGAGCCGTGACAGTCACGCTTGACGACGGCTCTCCTTGCGAAGTTAAGATCAAAAAGCTCAACGTCTACGAACTGCAAACCTACGCTTTAGTGTACGGACTGCAGGACAAAGTCGTTGAGCTTTTTATTTCGAAAGAGAGAGAGTTCGTAGAACATCTTCCTTACGAGGAAGTGGAAAAAATTCTCGATATAGGGCACGAGATAAACAACCCTATCTTGACCCGGTTCAGCCAGAGAGACGGGAAGATGACGGAATTCCTGATAAAAGTTCTCACGGAAAAAGTCGAGGTAAAGAGGAAGCTAGCCTCAGTTTTGGACGCGTCATACTCGAAGTCTCCATCCTCACCGGACAAAGCCCAGCCGACGTAATTCATTGGCCGATTGCCAGAATCGTTCGGTCTCACCAGATCGGGATGGAGATGAGAGTCATGGATTCATTGCGTAACATGAGCACGACTTATGCAGCATTCGCGGCAATCGAAGCGAAAGATGGGCACAAGATTTACAACAAACTCCTTACCGACCTTTTAAATACGCTAGAATAGATGCCTGATTCCACCAGAACTGTTGAGATCCTCCTCGATGTAAAAGCCAATAAGGCAGAGTTGGCCGCTGTCAGCGCGGAGATGGAAGGTCTTAAAAGGACCACGGGCAACGCTGCTATATCGATGGCTGAGCTAGCCGCCGCTGCGCAAAAACCTAGCGCCTCATTCATGGCGTTAAATCCAGGTTTTGCGGCATTGGCCGCTAATTCTCTTATAGCCGGCCAAACCGTAAAAGGAGCTGGAGAGGCGCTCGCTGATACCGGAAAGAAAGCTGAAGCCGCAGGAATAAACATGGCGGCAATGGAACGCAACACCGTTCTACTTACGGCCGGGATGACGCGGATGATTCCTGGAACTGGTGCGCTAGGGAGCGAGATAAACTTGCTAGGACGTGGCGCGGTTGGCACAGCGAACGAGATTGGGTTACTCCAGACGGTGATGGTTGGTGCAGGGATCGCCGGCGCACTTGCGTTTACGGCCGCGCTCGCTGGTATCATCACGAAAGGGATAGAGCTACAGAAAACGCTTCAAAACGTCAAGGAAGGCGTCGAAGGAACGCTTAGCACAGATTCATCGAGGTTCGGCGGCGGTAAAGCGCAGCAAGCTGGCACCGCGGCGGTTGATTTGCTGACAGAATCGGCCAAGAAAGCCGAGGTTCCGCTCTCTGAGCTCGCTAAGGGATTCGATACAATCAATCCGGCAGCTACCCGGGCAAACGCCAGTATTAAGCAACAGGTCGAGCTTGTGACGCAGTTGACAGCGAATTCGGGCGCTCTCCATATCACCCAAGATAAACTGATTACGGATCTGAACGCTCTATTGAACGGCCAGACACGAAACACGAACGCTTTAGCGCAGCGGCTAGGGCTAGAGAAAGATCAGGTTCTCACGGCTCGCGAGAATGGGACGATCACAGATCTCCTGATTTCCAAGGTTCAGGAGTACACTGCAGCGCACCAAGAGAGTGGTGATACGATCGAGCGAGCTCAGCAGAAGGTCCAAGCCAGCTTCGAGAATTTAGCGGCAAGCGCGACTAAAGACACGGTGCAGCCTGTTACCAAGGCGCTTCAGGATCTGGCAGCGACAATGAATGGTCCGGATGTTCAAGCTGGTGTTGCGGCAATCCTCGCTGCTTTCAATGCGATCATTGCAGCAGCGGGCCCAGTGATTTCGGCCATGCAAGAGGTAGGAAAGGCGATTGTCGCCGCTCTGTCGGCTGCTAGTAACTTCATGGTGCAGTCCGCTCAAATGGTTTCTCAGGCCAATGAAACCGGGTTCGCTCCACCTCCCGGTCTCTCGGGTGCGGAAGCTTCGGCACTCTCTAATCGTCTAGCGGGACAAGAGGCTTTGCAGAGCAAGGCCAGAGAGGAAGCGCAAACGACGATTCTCGATGAGCAAGTAGTTACAGCCAAACCGGGATTGAGCGCACCTCCTGGCGGTTTCCCTAAAGAAAAAGGAGGCGGCAAGAAAGGGCCGAGTCAGGATGCCTTAGATCAGCAGAAGATCTCCGAGATAATGTCCGAGATCAACGAGAAACAGGCTGCGTACAATGCCGGCGTTGAAAGAAATAACGTCAATCACAAGCTAGGGCTTGAATCGCTCGATCAAGAGAACGCGAAAAACTATCAGCTCGCGACTCAGATGATTGCTGGAATCGACACTTCAAAAGCGAAGCTGGTCGATATGCAGAATCAGATCAAGGCAGTCGGAGAAGCGCAAGGAGGTTTGAACGATAAGGAGAATACCCAGATCAATAACCTGCAGAAGGCGATCGACAAGCTCGACTTGATGAACGCCAAGATGCAATTGGCTCAGAGCAGTAACACATGGATGGGCCAGTTTCAGCAAGGATTAGTTAAACTCGGTGATGAGTTCACAATAACTGGAACGAAAGCTTCTCAGTTCTTCGGGCAAACGATGCAGACCGGTATCGATGGAGTAAGCCAGGGGTTAACTGGCCTAATTTTCGGAGCCAAGAATTGGCAGCAAGCGTTTGTGAGCGCCGCAGAATCGATTGTTCAAAGCTTGATTAAACTCATGTTGCAGCAGCTACTCGCTTCGACCGTGCTTCGGACAGCGAACCAGGGAGACAAGCTTTCGTCCGCATCAGCAGCGGCCGCAGCAGCAGCAAAGAGCGCAGCCGATATTCCTTACATCGGTTGGATTCTGGCGCCAATTGCCGCGGCGGCCGTGTATGCAGCCGCTCTGGCATTCGCGCAAGGCGGTATCGTTCCTGGTGGTTACAGCGGGACAGACAATCGCGTGGCAATGGTGAGAAGTGGTGAAGGCGTTATCACGCCGGAAGGTGTTGCGCATATTGGTGGAGAATCGAGCGTTCACGCGATCAACTCGCTATCGTTTGTCCCGAAGTATCAATTCGGTGGAATGGTTGGAAGCTCACTCGGGAGCAGTTCGTCTTCGCGTGCTAGTGGTTCGGGAGGATCTGGTCGCGACGTTCATATTCACAATTGGACTGACGAGGCCACGATGCGTTCTTTTGTTTTGAATCATCCTGATTCCGATCATCATATCATAGAAACGGTTCGAAAGAATCGGTACTCGATCAAAGTATGAGAATGGAGTGGATAACGGTCGGCGCGAAACCAGTGGTTTTGTTTCTTATGCCTCCGGATTTCTCGACTAAACCTAAGGTCCGTTTGATTGTCAAAGATGGCCAGGCGCAAAGCCAGAGCAATAAGACGAGCGCTAGATCATTCTCCAATTACGGGAAATGGGAAGTTGACGCCAGTTATCTCGTGTGGGATTCGGATGGTTCGGGAGACCTCAGATTAGGATTCCAGCGACTTAAAGCTGATCAGGTAGCGCTCCCAATGTGGACTGATCAAGTCGCGATAACGGCCGGGATCGGGATTGGCGCGACAACTTGCCAGTTCAACAGTGCCAAACCTCCATCCAGATACGGGAGCTGGTTCATCTTCGTTAATCCCGTGACGTTCAACTACGAGCTCAAACAGGTTAGCTCTATCGTCGGTAGCACGATAACTTTCTCGGTTGGTACTACGAGCGCATGGCTGATCAATTCTATTTTGATGCCGGTAGCGTTCGGACGGTTCAGCAAACGCGGCCAATTCAAGAAACTCACTGAAAGCATTTTCACGATTGATCTGACGTTTACCGAATGGGGCGATGTGACTCAGGTTATGAATCCGTTTGTTCAGACCTTGGTATCGACTGGCGGGAATCTCGGACGCGCAAGCGAACGGTTGTGGGATATACCGTGCACCTACAGTCAGCAAGAGGTTGATACGACGGAGGTTGATGTTGATTACGAGCAAATTGGGTTCGGACGAGCTGAAGCCGACTTCGCTTATCCGCAAGGACCGAGGCGCGTGACCCAGCTCGATTTCGAGGCGATGACTCGACTAGAGATAGCGAAGATCGAAGGAATATTTTTAGATCGAAAAGGAAGGCTGAACAATTTATGGGTTCCTACCTGGCGAGCTGATTGGCAAGTATTCGCGCCTCCGGTAATAGGCGCTCCTGGTGTAACGGTAAGCGCTAACAGCCGTTATCTTGATTCGAACTTCATTGGAGCAGGTTACGGATTCTATTTGCTCAACGATAATTCAGGGCACATTCTTCCGTTTCAGGCGAACACGGTCACTACGGGCGGAACTTACGACGTTCTCAATTTCAACTTCGGAGTGACATCTCCCTATAATTTCGATCCGTTCCCAAAGGTGTCGGCACTGATTCTTTGCCGGTTTCAGAACCCAATGATCGAATGGACATACGAGGCGGATGGATGCGCTGATGTCTCAATCAAATTTCTCGAGATGACCGAGGAATATCTCTATACGCCGACGCAGCAGAACGTTGCGTATTGCTATGTATTCACAGAAGCGAATCCCATGGCAACCACGTCATGGTATTATACCAGTTTCGAATCGACGCTAGTCGTATCTGGTCTTGGCACATTCACGCCGGGCTATTTTCAGTTCACTAAATGCCAGCGCGGTACTGACATGGGTAGTGACGAAGCCACAATAGAAAGCTTTATTTTTACCGGGAACCCACTCCAGCGACTTTTCCCGTTTATCATCGAAGCCGAACTCCAGGTAGCGATTTACGAGGTTAACCGGGATAGCGGCACGCACAATCTTCTTTTTGTCGGTACATGCGATGAACTTCTTACTGAAGGAGCAAAGTTCACAGTAACGTGTAAAGGGTTCGGCAGTATTTACGATCAACAATTTCATAGGCACATGATCGCAAACGAATGCCCGTTCGTTGTGTATTCGCCAGCGTGCGGTGCGATCATGAGTCAACACGGAATTGTTGGAACGATCGCTTCGGTGGTACCCCCTCAGTACATCACGATAGCGTTCGGGTTTACGCCGCAATCTCAGTTTTTTAATGATGGAGTACTTCTAATCCCTCCCGGCGGGGGGCAGGTGTTTCAAAGCAGACTTATCACGTCCATGGGACCAGGAGCTACGCCGTTCGTTGCTCTAGATGCTCCTCTCAATGGTAGTGTAGTCGGGGTAACAGTTTACTGTTATTTCGGGTGTGACGGGATCAATACGACATGTCGTGACCTGTTTAATAATCTGATCAATTTCGGTGGAGAAGCGAACGTTCCCGCCTCGAATCCGTCAGTTGTAGCCGTCCAATCTAACGATGGGACCAGTGCAAAGAAATGAACGAGATACAAACCCGAATCATCGCTGAATGCCGTTCATGGCTAGGCACTCCGTGGCGCGATGGTGGTTCTGCGGCTAAGGGTCCGAATGGTGGCGTTGATTGTTCGCGGTTTGCGCTCTCGGTTTTCTGTAATGCCGGTTTGGGCGATTTTTCCGATTTCTTTATAGAGAATGTTCCGGGAGTTTATTGCCTGCAACGCGGAAACAAAAGCTACGTTAAGGAATGGCTAGATCGCCATCACGGATCCGTTAAACCCGTGTTCGGTGGAATAGGGTCACTTCAACCGTGCGACATCGTGGCTATGATGGAAGGCGCGATTGTTCATCATGTCGGGATTATCGACGAAGACATTTTACACATGTATTCCTGCCGCGTGCCTGAGGGTGTGGTGCGCGAGCAGTTCGTTGGCAACGTTGGTCTGGAACGAAAATTCAGGATGGGCGGGAATCTGATATTTAGACCGGTAGCATTATATGCAAGGGCAAACTGATAAGACCCCTCCACTCGAACAGGCTAGTGTTCAACCGCAGGATACGGCCCAATCGCAGGAAGGTATTCTCACTACTCAGTTCTGGGGTAAGCGGAAGTTGTCACTGCAATATATTACGCCGGCAATGAACGCTGTTGCTAGAAAACAGGGAGGGGGATCTAGTAAGGGTGGCGGAGGTGGAACAGCGCAGTACAAATGGTTTGCCGATTCGATGGCTGTCTTATCCCTCGGTCCAATTACGTTTGTTGGTTCGGTTTGGGTCGATCGAGTAATCGTAGCGGGTCCAAACGCCTACAATAACGTTGGTGCCGAGTATTTCCAGTTTGCGGTTGGTAATTATGGTCAATGCCGGTTTTCGTGGGGTAACACTTGGCAGAATTTTCCCAGCTTTTGTAATTGGTCAAGGTTAGCTCCGTTTGGAGCGCAGCGCGGAAAAGCACGGGTGGAATTTCAACAATTCTATTTTGGCAGTGTCGGTAAAACATCAATGCCGACAATTGAATTTGAGTGCATAAAGACGCCGGTATTTCCAGGAATGGGAAACCTCGATAGCAGGCTAATCAATTTCAATTATGGCGCTAACCCTATCGCTATTATCTATGAGATTCTTACTAACACATTCTGGGGTGCTGGCATCCCGGCAAACCAATTCGACACCAGTTTTATTCAGACACAGATCACAAATTTATCTGCGGTTTACGGATGGGGCATGTGGCTATCTCCGCTTTACACGAGTCAACAACCTATCCGATCGGTCATTAACGATCTGTTGCAATATTTTGATGGATACATTTACAGATCGAATAATGGACTGATCAGGATAGGTTTCTGGCCTCACCAGTCGGCGCATACACCGGTTGCCACCTTCGATATGGATAAGATCGTTTCGAAGCCACGGATCAAGGCACCGTCTTTTTCTAGCACAGCTAACGAGATTCATATCACATGGACTAACTCACAGAACCAGTACGTTACAACGGTGTCCAGGGTTGGTAACCCGTCTCAGTTCTATAAAACTGGAGCATTTCGAAATCTTGATTTGCAACGGGAACATATTACTCATCCGCTAACCGCGTACATATTCCGTGAAGATTACAACCGTATGCGGTCTCAGCCGCAGAACACTGGCCAGATCGAGGTTCTAAAATCGGCTGCGCTCACCAATAACCCGGCCGATATTGTGACGGTTTCGTTAGGAGATTACGGATCATCGTTTCTAGGGAGAATCAAGACATGGAATTACGGCGATGAATCCAAAGACTCGGTTGCGATTGAAATCGAGCAAGAACTCGGAACATTCGATTCTACTTATGTGGCGCCACCAGATCGGGAGAGCAATGTCTCTTTGATTCTTGTGGGTCCTGTTGGTAACTCACCAAAGATAGTTTCGCTTCCAGGAGAACTGCGTACCGGCGACCTTATTGAGATGGGATTTCTGGCTGAGCGAACTGAGGGTTTCAGTTACGGTTTTATTCCGTGGATCAGCTCGGATAACTCGATCTTCGATTCAACTAGCGAGTTCTGCTTTTTCGCCATTCGAGGATCGCTACAGAGCGTCTTAAATTCATCGGCTCTTTCCATGTCCGTCCTGATGACAGGAGTAGATACAGCGCGTGTTGTTTCTCAAACGGCCACGCAAACAGCCAACAATACTTGGCTCGTTTTTATTAACGATGAAATATGCTCTCTAGGAATCGTTACGGCTGTCGGGGGCGGATCTTACAACATCACGATGGTTCGAGGTCTATACGGATCTGTGCCGGTAATTCATCCGGTCGGAACAGACGTTTGGTTTATTGCTGCTTCCGATCTAACACCGGTCTCGTGGCCTCCGTTCAATTTCGGGTTACTCTTTTACGCCAAGTTCCAGACCCTCAACCATTTTAATCTGCTGCCGCTTACTACGGCTAACAGTTTTTCGTTCGTTGTAGGTTACAATCCGATATCGCTATTCGGTCCAACGAATCTTACGGTTGGGATGAACGGTAACTTCACTGTATTCACTTGGACCCCTGACCCTTCGCCGGTAACGCGCGGGTATCAGGTAAGGTATGGGGTGGTGGGGGGGAATTGGCAAACAGCAAAAATAGCTGACGCGAATGCTCAGGATTCGCAACACGCCAAGTGTATTATTCCTCCGGGAACATGGACGATTTATGTAGCTAGTTTTGATGCGAATGGCCTTTTCTCTTTTGAGATAGCGTCTGTCAATTTCACTGTACCGATCATGTTCCAACTGGTCGAGATCAACTACGGCCCGATTGAACGTACGGTTGATCCTGGAACGCTTCAGGTTTTGGACTGGGATCAAAACAACGGTTCAATCTTAGTGGGTTGCCAAGTTCATCCCACGGCTTACGTATTGGTTCCGAGTGATACGCAGTTAGCTAGTTTTGGTACGACTGGGTACGAGTTGTTTGAGAAATTCTGTCAAGGGTTTCCGACTCAATGTTCGTTCACTTCACGAGTGATTGACGCTTTGGTTAGCAATCAGACGATCCGATGCAGTTCATCTCTTTTCGAATATTTCTATGGACTAGAAGGAATTCCTCCTAGTGGCCTAGATTTGAAACACGTGTTTGCGCCGGGATGGAACACGCCGAGTCTTTCTATAACGGGTGGAATTATTCATCCGACAGGTTACACAATAACTCCTCAGTCCACGGCACTAGCTAACTCGACTACAGGATTCGATGTATTTGATAACGTGGTTTATTTGCCAGTTGCTAGCACTGTCGTGAAATGGACAGATGATAGTGCTGCAGTTTATCCATCGGATTTGACTCTCGTTTCTTCGGTCAAACAATCTGCTGGTTCGCCACCATACAAGCTCACCAGTTTGATCGAGCACTCAGTAGATAATGTTCATTGGTTTACAGTGTCCATTGGAATTGATGGAACGATCAAGGGTTCAACGTTCGATAGGTACGCCAGGTTCACGGTGACGCTAGATAACACGGTAGGAATTGCGTCCATTGCTTCATTCGCTACGGATACCTTGATTGCGCCTTCAGTCTATTTTGTTCCGATTCCTGAACAAATGAATACTTCCGTAGACAACATAACATGGTCAGGGTGGAAGAACCTGGCTTCGCAGTTTACAGCGAGCCGGTATTCTAAATTTATGTTCAGTTGGAATCCGAACCCGCCGACTAGTATTCCTTTCAGCGTAGAATCATTGTGGCTATTTATTGATACTCCCCAGAATATCGATGGAGGGAACAATGTTACTGTTCCGTTAGCTGGACTTAGCATTGTATTTAGCAGACCTTACGTGCAGGGAATCCCATTAATTACGGTCGTGCCACAAGATTCAACGCTAACTGCAATAATTACAGTTCAAAGCAAGAGCGGGTATACGGTAGTGTTAAAAAATGCTCTAAGTGTATCAGTTGCTGGAATAGTAGATTGGAGCTCTGTAGGAACTTAAAAACATGGAAATTGAAGAATTTGAAGTAGACGTGCCCGTTAATGGGTTACGTGTGGATTTAGAAAAAGGTAAATACAAGTTGTCACATACGATTCACGCAGACACGGACGCGCCGAACAGAGTCATGATCAGTGACAGCAGCATGACTGGTTTTTATCTATCGGTCTGGTTCAAGCCACCAAACAAAGAGATGGCTTGGGTCGAAACTTTGAAAGACGTAGATGGCAATGATGTTCGGATTCCTAGATCTGGACTAGTCGAATTACCCGAAGAACGGGTAGCCGCGAGGGTGCGGATCAAGATTTACGAGGCTACATAATATGCCAGGTGGCAATCAATCATTCGGTACGGGTGCTTCTGTTGGTGTTACGGTAGAGGATTCAATTGCGATCGATGTAGCCAATGGAAATCTTAAGTTGGTCAATGATTCCGCTGCGCCAGGTAACAGCAAGTACTACGGTACTAATGCTGTCGGGGTGTTGGGTTACAACGCACTTCCTGTTGTTCCGTTCACTTCTGTCCTAAAGTATGGGGCCGATCCCACCGGAGTATCAGACTCTACGACCGCGATTAACAACGCAATTGCAGCGATGCCCTCTGCTGGCGGGACTCTCTATTTCCCGGCAGGGACTTACAAGGTGTCGAGCACAATCACTATCAGCAAGCCGGGAACATATCTTGGAGATGGACCAACCAGCGTTACGATAGTAACCAGTAGTGCCACAGCCGATGTGTTTTTATTTAACACCTCAGGCATAGTTTTCAAAGGAATGCAGATACAAGCCAGCGTGACCAGAACCGCTGGTTATTACATTAATATGGGGGCGGGCATCGCCAATATATACATATCTGAGTTTTTCCTGACTCAGTTTTTCTGGGGCATTCACATGAATGCAGTAGCTAGCGTGATTCGAGACGGATTTTTCATCAATGGCGTAGCCGGAACCGGCGTAGGGATTGTTGTTGATGGTTCAGGATCATCTATTTTTCACGGTTTAGTCATGAGCAACGGCTCACAGATTGCCGCGGGAATACAATTCAATGTCGGCGGATGCTTCATGTCTGATTGCGACATCAGTTTTTGCGGTAACGCGCTAAATCTGTCGCCGGGAACCGGTCAAGTTGTAGCCGATCTAACCGTGGTTCACTGTGATTTTGATCATAGTGTTAATGGAGCGGTATTTAACGCCAACCCTGGCTCAATCGTCAGATGCAAGTTTACTGGATGCTGGTTTTCTTCTCACACTGTACGAGGAGTATTAATGCAAACAGGGGGTGCTGGAGGTATTGACGGAGTAACATTCGTTAATTGCGAAATGCACCAAAACGGGAGCGACGGGGTAACGATTGCTACTACAGCAATCAGTAATGTCAGGATATTTGATTCCGCGCTTTGCGGAAATACTAATCACGGAATTAATTTAGCGAACGGACTGGTACAATTCGCTATTAGCGGCAACCGGATAGGAAACGGATTTTCATTCGTGGGCAACGGTGGGTGGGGTATTGTTTTCGGGGGCGCTAACAACGATTGCGTGGTCACAGGTAATGACCTGAGAGGGAACACGGCAGGAGAGATGACTGGTACTCCAGCAGTGAGCGCTACTGTCGTGATCGCGAACAATATTTAGGAGTATATAATATGACACTCAAAATTAAACGAGACAACACGCCTACCGTCGCATTTCAGGTATACAACCCTGATGGTTCGGAATGCGATCTGTCTAGCGTTCAGGATATTCTTTTCTTGGCTAAGACAGATCAACTTTTGCCTAATAGCCAAGCGTCTATCACCAAATCTAAGAGCGGCGGGCAAATTACCGTTCCGGCCGCGGTCCCACCACATGCGGCGTACATATTCCAGTTCAAGCTTCTCGAGGCTGACACTAAAAACATTCTGGTGCGCACTACTTTTTATTGTGATGCGTTAGTCACTGATTCTACAGGGAACCTAGATACAGTCGGAGACTCCGTTCTCGTGATCGATCCTAATATTGCTCGTGCTCCTTAAAACTTACTAAAAAATAGAAATCATCAAATGCCACTCGGACCACAATCACTTGCAGCCTGGATAGCCACCAATTTCGCCGGAGATCTCGGAAGCACTTACAAAGGAAAGATCGATGCTATTAGCTCAATCGCTGGCGGTCCATCGGGAAGCTTGTACGTTTACCCGAATAGCCCGGCATCGCTAGGCGTATTAGTCGATCCAGGATTCAATCTTCCGCAGATAAACCAGCCATCTCCATTCCTTCTTAACGGCGGAGCCTCGCCAATATTGGTCACTTTGGTAGCGCCTGGCAGCAATAGCTATTACGCTACGATTTACTGGGATTTGACCACCAATACGGCCGGCGTAATCTACGGCGCATCCGCAGTCTCGCCAGTACCGGTTTTGCCAACTCAATCATATCGGATAGCGCTAGCGCTCGTGCTGCTAACCACAGGGCAAGCAACCGTTACGGCTAGCAGCATCTATGACATTCGAAGTTGGTTATCCGAAGGAGTATCGACTGCGTCGTCCGGTAATGTGAGTGGACCGCTGCTTGTTTATCCCAATACTCCGGCAGCACTTAGCGTGCTAGTAAATCCGGCGTTCAACCTTCCTCAGATCGGAGTCGGATCACCATTTCTGCTCAATTCTGGTGCTACTCCAATCACGGTCGCTCTGGTTGCACCCGGTTCGAATAGCTATTTCGCAACGATCTACTGGGACCTTACGACATCTGCTCCGGGGGTGATCTACGGAGCAACAGGTATATCGCCTACGCCATTGCTTCCGGACTCTCTTACGCGCATACCGATCGCGCTAGTTCTACTAACCTTCGGTCAATTAACTGTCGTGGCCAGCAATATCTACGACGTGCGCACCTGGGTTCCGGAGAATCCTCTTTCATTGTCGCCAGGTGCGATAGCAGGAAACACAACCGTCAATTGCAATGGAGCAATGTCCGTTGCTTACAATGTGTCATGCAACGGAGTGAATCCGATCACTATCACATTTAGCAATTTACGAATTGGTGCTAGCCTTCGGTTCTCGCTCACGAACACATCGGGAACAACCGCTGTCGGTCTAAAGCTGGCTGCAACTACGCCTGGTGGAATAGCGTATTCAATCCTTACGGGGAACGGAGTCAATATGGTGACTACCGGAATGTCGATTGCGGTAGGTCTAACCCGCGCGATCGTGCTGGATTCATATCCAGGCCCCTTGCTCACAGGTCCAAATATATGAATCTTAAGATTCTTAATGACGCGAACGAGAACTTCGCGTAAAGTCAAGCCACAATATGCCGCAAGTTGTAACCTGGATCCCTGATTACGCGAAGCTTCCAAAAGAGATTTTTGGTGGCCATTTCACCTGGATTGATAATTCACTTGTTCCCGGATGGGACGGCAAACACACTAGCCTGTACAAGTTTCACGATGGCACCTGGGCGACCGATGCCACCCATATGCTCGGGTTCTCACGCGAGATCATTCACACATTAGAGCACGGACCGAACTGGCTAGTCGGTCACGCATTCCGGCTCGTTGGCAAGAAATACAAGCTCTCGGGAACCGATCTCTTTTTTGACCCGGCACAACTCATCGAATGGGCTAAAGAAGCGGAAGAACTTCTTAAACCCGCTGATGTGACGGTGGGGCAATGGGGCGACAAAAGCTTGGACGATTGGCCGGCAGCGATCACTCGAGATATCGAGGAATGCAATCGGCGTGCGGGCGGCGCTCATCCATCAATCGAGCATCACCGTCAGGCTGTTGGCGACGTGGCGTTTCACGTTTCTAAATGTAATCACGGCAATTCAGTTCATCACCCGGAGTATCCAAAGAAATGATCAGGAAATGGTTTTTGCGGTTTATGGCGGCAGCAGGGATGATCTGCTTTGCCTATGGTATCGGTCAAACCGAAGCGAACCTTCTGCTCACTGCGCGGTTTAATGGGGCCGCGCTAGCTGTTCAGGCCAGCTATTATCTCGGCCTTTTTACGGCGACCCCGAGCGACACCGGTGGTGGTACGGAGACAGTCTATACCAACTATCTCCGGATACTGATCACCAACAACGTAACCAACTACGCCACGGTGTCAGCGGGTGCGGTCAACGTTGCCACAGTTACTACTTTCGCTACGTGCGGTGCTACGGGCGCCACCCTCACCCAGGCAGGGCTCTTCACCCTGTCGAGCGCTGGCGTGCTCGCATACTGGGGCGATCTGACGGCTTCTCAAGTGATCGCAAACGGCAATACGCCATCGTTTGCTGCGAACTCCATCACCGTGCAAATGGTATGAGATGGCTCTTCTCTGCAGTGGTACCGCACAGTATTTAAGTCGGGCAGCAGCTATACTTGCGGCCGTGCCGTGCACTTTCGAGTGCTGGTTTAAGCCGGGTAGTATTTCGGTCTTTTCTACGCTAATCGCTATTTCGAGCCAGACAGTCAATTCTTGCTTTACACTCTATTGCAATAACGCCGGAAAACTTGCGGCAAGCACAAGGGCGGCAGGGGTAAATAACACCTCTAACGGCGTAACGACCATGGTGATTGGAACATGGTATCACTGCGTTGCCGTGTTTAGCTCGATCACTAACCGGCTAAATTATCTGAATGGAGTTGCTTCTACCCCGAATACAGGAAGCGCTACACCTGGCTCTTTGGGGTTCACTACCATTGGCGGAGAGTTTCAGGGAACCTCGACGATAGGAAATCCATGCAATGGTACAATAGCCTTCCCGAAGATTTACAACGTGGCATGGAGCTCGACCGATGCTACCAACGCTTACAACGCCGGTCTCGGCAAGATGATGGTCCAAGCTGCCAGCCTAAAAAGTTTCAGTCTGTTTAGTGAATCGGCTACCCCTTGGAACGATTACTCGACTGGCGTCTTTTGGACAACAACCGGCGCACCTTCCAATGCGGCTGACCCGTTTGTGTGGCCAATGCTGAGCGTAGGCGCTAAAGCAGGGTTATCACAAGCCAGCGAGCGCCAATCGATAATGGGTGCGAATGTCGGCCTGACGCCAGCTACGGTGCGGCGAACAATCTTTGGGGCGCTAGCTGGACTTAAGCCCGCGACACCCCGTCTGCTCATAACCGGCGCGAAAGCTGGAATCAGCGCAGCGAAACCGTGGGTATTGCAGCGGTCCACTATAGGCGCTCATGCTGGTCTTTTTCCAGTGTCCGAGAGGTGGGCGTCGTTTGGAGCGCACGCGGGAATAGTTCCTGCGAAAGTCTCAGCATTATTGAATGGAATAATGGGCGCACATTCTGGGCTTTCGCCAGCGACAGATAGATGGCTCATCGTCGGAGCACACACCGGAATCTCGTCCGCAAAAGTATGGGCTTTACAACAAACTACGATTGGCGCTCACGCTGGCATAGGTGCATCAAAGTTGTACGACCTTCTGCAAACCATCGTTGGATCTCATAGCGGCATATCGAACGCTAAGGTTTGGGATCTCTCGAGCTTAATTATTGGAGCGCACGCTGGGATAGGCAGCGCTAAAGTTACTGAACTGCTTCGTAGCACCGTTGGAGCCCATTCGGGTCTGTCGAGCGCCACCATATCGCTATTAGGCGCATGGTCTACGATCATCGGTGGACACAACGGGATCGGCAACGCCAAGCTCTCTGACCTTCTACGGATTACGGTAGGATCCCATAGCGGTATAGCCAGCGCGAAAATGTCTGTGTTCCTGATCAGTACACTAGGGAGCCACTCCGGACTATCGAATGCCAAAGTTTTTGATCTACTGCGAACGATCGTTGGAGGCCATTCCGGAATTAGTTCTGCAAAAATTCTGGATCTTTTGAGCCAGGTTATGGGCGCACACTCAGGGTTGCGTGCTATCCTGTCTGTTTCCGGACAATCCAGGATTCGCGCCGGCTGCTACATGATAGGAACAGTTTTTCATAAGACTGCGTCCATTAAAGTGAGCAGCAAGACGGCAACGGTCTTGGTTAATCACAAGACCGCAATCATCCAGGTTCTGCACAAGAGTGCGTCGGTTCGTATCAGCCGCGGCGGACTGTATTCGACGGAAACGATTACGTGATAATAACCTGCTTCGAGCGTCGTTTCAGTTCTTCGCACAAGAGCCTGATATGCGTCATCGCTACCAGCCCAGATAACTCTCGCGGGCTTGAAAGTTGCATCGTGCCCGGGCTCGTGAAATTGATATTCACGTCCGCTGTCTCGATGTCCACGATGAAAGCTATCTGGCCGAGCCCCAACAGACCTGGTCCCGTTTGTTTAGGTTCTGAATCCCGGAACGGAACCAGGTCACCGCTATCGCCGTTATTCGGATTCACCATTTGTTTTTTCCGCTGATTCGATTGGTAAGGCGAGTTGCCGATCTGTTGATGACATCTCTTCCACACTAACTACTTCTTTCGTGTCGAGACGGATTAAAGACTTTTTTCCTTTCTCCGGCGTGTCGTAGAACATGCCGCACCGTACCTCGCGTAGCTCGTGCCCGGTCGACACCGTGTAGGCGAGTTTAGTGATCGAGGCTTCAATAGATTTGATTCTACTACCGTATTCGCTCGCGCTTCGTTTCTTGTCACTCTTCTCCTGGTCGAGCTTATTCTGTTCGCTCGCCATATCGCGAGCACGTTCAGTGAGTTCGTGATCAGTCAGATTAACGCGCAGCGATTGATTATATTCTTTGTCAGGGATGACAATTTCCTGTTCTTCAGGAACAGGAACGGTCGGCTTAGGATTATTGATTTTTTTTGTCATATTGTTGCTATTTCTTTAAATTGTATTGGAAGGCCTACCGAAAGTTTCGCTTCTTCGACGATTTTTAATTTTCGAATGTTATCTCGCTCGACCAAATACGCATGCCAAATTTGTGTTGCCATGTCTGGATCATGCCCACGCATCCATAGGCAAATCTCGTATTGAGTGCTCCAGTCGTTCACGCGGTTGTGATTCAGTCTTGGTCGGAGTCAAGGCTTTTCAACCCAATGCATATCAGCGATTTGCTTCGTGCCTCGGTACTTCGGGAACGGCCCGATAAACTGAAGGTAGGTCTTTTCCCAGTTGATCGTGATTGCAGCCTGCGCTGCATCTAGCGTGATGGTTCCGTTGCACACTATCTTCTTCAATCTGTTCTCGAGCACGTCCTTCACCTTGGCACCGCGGTCTTCGCCTTTAACGTTGATGTGCCACGGTTCTGGAAACAGGTTTCGGATATTATTTGACCCGCCGATTTCAAGGCTGCATAGATGGTCGCACTCGTAAAAAGCTCTATCGTTCCAGTCAATTCGGTATTCCTTAAACACCATTCTCCGTTCTGATTCTGGTACATTTCGAACGTCACTCGTATGAAAGGCTTTGGTGCAGATTTGTTTTGATGTGACATTACGGAATGCTCCAGGTGTTAGTTTGCGGTTAGGAAGATCCGGGCCGGCAAGTGCCGTTACCGAAGTTAGCATCAGTATCAGGATTTGTTTTATCATAGATTTTCTAAGCGCACTCGCCGTGCGTATCTTGCTCGTTTCTCCGCCCACAATGGATTGTGGTCGAGCGGATCAGGGATTCCCAAGTAAAGAGCCGCTCGTGTTACTAACAGCCTTTCTTCCACCATGCATAATCCCGGTCCCTCGATTTCCTTGATTGTATAAATCAAGTTATTCATCATATCTCGAATTAGGTCTTCAGCATCGATCATAAATGTAGATGGCCGCAACGTTCGCACTTATTGCCTCTAGCCGCACGAAAGGCGTTCTTAAACTCTTTCGTCCAGCTCGGCGTATATTGTCCGGTGAATTTACTCATTTTTCTTATTTCCTCCTACTAGTGCTGCACCCGATATGGGATTTCCCATATCGCTAATGACAGCTTTCAGCTTCAGTAACTCCTCCTGCTGCCATCCAACCAACGAATTGGAGTTTTCCAGCAACTCCCGCAGGAGCTTGTTTTCGGCTTCTAAGTTGCGCATGTTCTCGCGTTCGTGCCTAGCTTGGTTATGTGCCGCCACTTCGTGAAATGGTCTCATTCTTTGCCCTCCAGTGCTGCGCGTGCGGTCCTTGCATCATGAGAATCGATCATAGCCATTGCCTGCCTTATGGCATATTCCGGATGCAGAAAATTGCTGGTCTTGAAACTGTTAGTCCCGTCCAAGATAATCGCGCAAAATCCCTCCTCGTCACTGTGCACTGATATATTTCTATCTCGGTAATTCATTCTTTGCCATCCATCGATGCGCGTTTCTCGTGATACTCGATCTCGTCGCTAATGGCGTGTACGATAGGCTGATCTACGTAATTCACGAGATGATCGCAGAATTCGCGTTCTAGATTCAGTAACTCCCGTAGGCGCTTGTTTTATGCTTCTAAATCTTTGATGAACGCCGCATGAATCTTAGCTAGCGTATCTTGTTCTGTGCTCATGGGTAAATAATATCGATGAATGTTCCTTCTTCTTTGCGTCGGCTCACCTCTTCCGATTCGAGTTCGAGCTTGATCGCGAACGGGTTATCTTCTGGTATGAGTTTAGAATGGCGTAAGCCGTCGAGCAGCGTGTGCACACCTCCGGCGAAACGGTCTGGGTCAAGGGGTCTGATGCGACGGTCAGTAATGCGGATAATAATGCGGGCCACGCTTTCTCTCGTTCGGCGTAATCTTCTGACCAGTGGGCCCCCTTTGTCCGGTTTGTTGACGGAACTTTGTACCCCCGCAACTCTAGGTGGATCATCATTTGCCGTAACCGCTGGATTGCGAGCGAGAATTTGCTCTAATTCCTGTCTGGTCATGTTTCTTTATTGGAGTTAATCCGTCGACCCAACCGGTGCGCCGCAGCCTGCTGTAATGAGCTGCGCAAAGATCTCTCTTCATCACCGGGCGGCCGCATCCGGTCACTTTGCAAAAGCGTTTCATATCTGGAATTGATAATCTGGACCGATCTCCGACCACGGCTCTTCGTTATTTGCTTCCGGCGTTTGGTACGGTGACGGCGCTGGACTTGGTGCAGATCTGATAAGCGCATCACTTAAGATGCGGATAGTTTTCTGGCCTTCCTCGATCTGTCGGTCACGCGAATGAATCTCGAACGCTTGCTCTACACTGGTTGCAGCGAGCGCACCTAAAAGCACCAGTAGCACAAAACCCATCACACAACCGTAGCTCGCCGGACCCGTATTTTGTTGTCCTACAAGCATAAAGTTAGTTAAATATGGCGATCACAGTAGGTTTTCTTCCCATCCGCAAATCGGGCAGATACATATAAGTTCGCTATTTGCATTTTCCGGATGTAATTCGGCTCCGCAATTACTGCATTCCATAAACTAGTTCTTTTGTCCTTTTGAATGAAAATGCCATTGTCTCGGAAAGATCCTGTCATGTTCAAGCTGAGCCTGGATCAGTTTCGCTCGCGCCTTCCATCGTCGCTCGATTATAACTCCGACCCGATATGCAGTAATTAGCAGAACCACTATCGGAAGCACAACACCCCAAAGTAGAAAGAACCATATCATTGCGGATTTTTTCCCTTTTGCAGAAACCTGTAGTATTCAGTTTGCGTCTTTGGACCATAGTCAACAGACCCTGCTAGAAGATGGAAGTCCCAACTATTAAGCATCGACGATTCATGCATCGCGCAGAACAACCTCATGAAATGAGGTCTAACAAATCTTCGCCAAAACCATTTTTTCATTGCGGCAACTTCGTGATGGCGGGTGTCCCGCGCACACGCTCCATCGATGATTTGTTTCGATGTATTTTAATGCAGCCGTTCATTAACTGGTTAAACGACTCTTTGAGATCCTTCCCTTTGAGCTTGGTTGCTTTACTGTAAAGGTCTTCATACACAGAGATGCTGCTTGACCATATTTGCATCTTCTCCTTTTCAATAAATTCACTGAGAATTGCTCTCGCTCTCGCTATATCGGTGAACTCTCGACGTTCATTTCCTGGCCTAATATCGTACCCTTGTTTGTTCATCGCGTTCAGGAACGCCGGTTCCTTTTCCATATTGGCTTGATAGAACTCCCAAATTGCATCCAAATGCGGGTAAAGGATCGACACCGCATCGAGCAACGCGGCTGCTTTCTTTGGCTCAAGCGGTAATGCGGAAATCTGCAATCGTGTCATAGGACCGATCTGATTTTTGACAGCTTGGCAAATCAATTGCGCAGGACACTTCCCGCAAACGTCAGGGTGCGGTGAAAGCGGCGCACGCATGTCGATGATTGCCGAAAGGGTTCCGGTTACATCTTCATAGATCTTGGCTAACCGTTCATAATTGATCTCGGTCTCGAGTACTCCAAACTGAGCAGTAACAAATTGGTAGATATACCGTTTCGGTTTACAGAACTTCATTACCGCGATGGCTACCAGCAACGTTTCAACCTCGGTCTGTCCGTTAGCTTTCGGGTGTTCCGGTTCCACCCAACCGGTTTTGTAATTCTGAATCAGCACGATTTCCTCGTTGTATACAACCCTGTCGAACTGAGCCGAAAGATCCAGGTTGCCTCTCCAGTGCTCTGTTAACTCTTTTAAGAAGAGTCGCTTCTCGCGCAGCTCATGGAGATCGCCTTTGCTTTGTCCAAAGATCCTTGTGACTTGTTCTTCAGCGCGTGACTTCAAAAATAGGGCATCATTTATTTCTTCGCCCTCAAGTTTGATCGAATCGGGATTTGATAAGTAGCTGTGAATCCGCGTCCCCTTGTCCGTGTCTTTGTTATGCGGATTCCAAGATTGGCCTAGCTTTTTCGCTTCTTGCTCAAGCGTCCACGAGCCCGCGCACTGACGGTAACGGTAGAACGAGCTGGCCGACGGCATTCCGCGGCGTTCGTCTGTTTCAACGGGGGCTGTCATGATACTAATGTATCCCTAGTAGCTATTGTTTGACCGGTAGGAAGATCGGGCCAATTAACCAATTCTTTCTTTTGCGTGTCTGTCATCGCCGCTACCACTGCGGCCGACGACACTTCTGTTTCCCGCTTATCTAGCTCGTCCAGCGCCTCTTCTTTAAGGTTGTAGATAGGACGTATCTTTATCACGCTGTCATCAGCGTTCACTCTCTTATCGAGCAACATCCGTAATCCTTCGATCACGAATGCAAGTTGTTCTGGGCTGCAATTTCTAAATGGTCGTTTCTTCTGAGCCATAAAATTAGGTGAGCCTTTGTTTCATGAGGCGATTGTTAATAAACCTTGTTCGGAGATCTCCTCCGACACCATGCGGCTCTTTTGGGGTTAGAAAGGAATATCGTCCGCTGCTGTATCTAGATCAGGGTCGTGCGGCACTTGACGTCGAGCTGGTGGGGTTTGCTTAGGTGTTGTCGGCAACGGTGCGCCCGTCCGCGGGATAAGGTAGTAACTGACCTTGTTACCCATTTTTCCAGCAAGTTTGCCTTGCTCGATCTCGTGCTGTATCACGTGGCAGGTTCCTTTCTTTCCCTTCAGTGATGACCAATATTTGTCGGAGCCGACTTCCTTTGGTCCTGGTCGCTCGTCGATCGCTTTCAGGAATGGGCTAATCATGTCGTAATCCTGGCCTTTGCTGCTCACGCCAGCGCACCGGTTATCAAAGATCGTATTCCCCTCAACCGACAGTTTCAGTTGGACCATGTCAGCGAGGCCGTCTGTTACGAGTAACCCGATGCACTCGATAATGCTGAAGGGGTAATCACCTTCGTCTAACAATTGGAAAGCTGGCGCCTTACTGGCCGCTTCTTCGTCGTATCCTGTATTTCGAAAACTCATATTGATGGGTTAGTTGGGTTGGGGGTTAGATTGTACTATAGCTTGCTGGATCGAAGTTTATTTCAGATCGGCCCCAAGCACAGTGAAAATTCCATAGGTAGACAAAAGCATCGTTACGCAGCAGAACTTTCCATTCCCGATCTATGTTATCTATACAAATCCATGCATCACGTGATCCGCGAATAGTCGCGGAGAAAATATTTAATTCATTAAGGAAGGCTTTCGGTTTTATCTCAACATAAAGGGTTGTCCCTTTAATCCAAAAGTCCGGAGTGTAATTACTATCATCTGCTATGAAATGGAGTGGCTCGTATTCCCAACTAATATGATGGGTGTGCAAAAACTCCGCAAATCGAGCTTCGAGCCTAGATTTGAAAGTTACATCGGCATATATTGTAGGAATCGCTTTAAGGTTTGCCATAAAATTCTTTGACCGCTTTCCCGAGTGGTTCCCATGAAAGATCCATCTCGTTAGGCAGGTTGAACCGGTTCTTTGCCTCGAACCCAGTTTGTGCTGTTGAGTACAGCATCCGTTTGCCTGAGAGAATGCCGCGGCCTTTGTCATCTTTGATATTCTCTTTTTTCAGGCCAATCTCGAACCGAGCAAAAAGAATATTGTCAACGCTCTCCCGAAGCACCTCAGCCGATTTGTCGTGCAGCTTGATTTTCCAGGTATCGTATGGCGCATCTAGCATCGGATCATTGACCGATTTGATGTGAGCGTGCGCTAACATAATGACATGCATTTTCTCACTCAAGTTTTCTAGAGCATTCAGCACCTCGCGCCAATATTCTTTGGCCCTCATGTAGGATTTCCCGAATTTCAGGGTCTCCATTGATGGAACCTTGAGCTCATCGCACACTTTCTTCCAAAGGATCGGTTCGAACCCATCGGCCGTGTCTAAGACTGCTGTTTTGTATTCATGCTTCTCGTGTCGTAACGCATGAATGTAGTCGAAGAGTTGATCGTACTCGGTTATACGCGGCCATTTCGGGACATCCTTTTCGTCGATTCGTTCGGTTGGCAGGAAAATCGGCTTTGGCGCTGTGCCACCAAATGTAGTCTTTCCGATGCCCGGCGGACCGTAGACGATAGTAAAGATCGGACGAACTCGTACGCCCGTCTTAATTAATGAAAGCAAGCTAGGGGCTTGCGCCTTGTCCTGTTTCGCTTCCGCAACCGCGGCATCGAATGGATTGGTTTGAACCTGTTGTTTCGGCGGTGGTTCAGTGACCGCACTCTGTTGATCGCTCATTTGATGATGAGAGATTACGCTTAAGAAAATGTAAGCGCAAGTAGAATTCTTAAGAAAATGTTGCGTTCACATCGCGCTAGCGTATTCTTAATTCCTAAATTGTATGAATTTTCCTGATAATGGTGATTATTTTGTGCCGGCCGCAGCTCTCGCTCGCGCTGCTGGCGTGCATGCTGACATGATCAAACGGCGCATTTACGAGGGTAAGCTCGTTCCTGACGCCTACATAGAGCGCGGGGAAGATCCCAAGGTTCCTATCTTTCTGGCATCGAGGTTAGATGAGCACATCGGGAAATTAATTCCGTCTAATCGAGGCCGGAGAACAACCGAGGTCCTCGTTCGATGAAACTGAGCTTCGGCTCAAAGCATGCGGATCAGAAGCGCGGAAAAGGCGCCTTTGGTAAATCAGCCGCGAATCGAGCAGCGAGCGAAGCGCCTCGACGAATGAAAAGAAAACAGCTTCGCAGAATTATCTCTCGCAAAGCTAGGCTTTAAGCGAAAATACAATTTCCCTGCCCCCCTCTGTGGCCAGCATCTTGCAAAGTGCGCCGGAAGTAGAGGAAGCACTCACCTCTTTGGTATGGCATTATCCACATCACCTGGGAGAACTGCTTCGCCATCTAGATCTTGAAACGCATTTTACGGTTCCCGCAATGAGATGGATAATCGAG
>WNFM01230648.1_pt2 | contig 40936 bp, 41 predicted proteins | sample 5400271 | NCBI WGS metagenome assembly WNFM01 (sample SAMN13153352, study PRJNA577476) | soil metagenome | isolation source: 60 cm saprolite on Douglas fir-dominated hillslope | place: USA:California | collected 2013-09-17
CATGACAGGCCATGATGGCATGATTGTCATCGGCGTGCGGGGCGCCAAAAAGGGCGATCAGGCCGTCACCCCCCCTTTTTGCTGACGATCCCGCGGCTGCGCCGGACCGCGGTACGCATGGCGATCAGGGCCGGCTCCAATCGCGAAATCGCAGCCTCGGGATCAAGTTCCGAGATCAAATCAGTCGAACGCTGCAAATCGGCACAGAGGACGGTGAGGTATTTGCGCTCACCGGCGATACGGCCGCGAACTTCCGCAGCCTGCGGCTTTACGGAATGCTCCGGGGCGATCGCCCCGCAGGACGCACAAAAAAAATCGCCTGCCTTCAGGATCGATCGACAGACCTGACAAGACACCCGCAGCTCCTTCATCCACCCGTTCAGATTAACGAAACTTCATGGCGGAACAAAGCATTTGGAACCGTCTACGGCAGGCGCCGAAGGTGTCTTCGCGTCGCAGCTATTGGGGATACGGAAGATTGGACGACAATTTTAGGCGAGTAGCGCCGGCAACCGGGATCATGGGGCCCCGATGGACGCATCCACTGCATGCAAGTCGCATGCTAGTCGTTCGCGATGCCCATTTCCTTGATCACGCGCGCGTATTTGGCAAGCTGCTCACGCGTCATCGCGCCCAGTTCGTCGGCAGAGCTGCCGCGCACCGAGAAACCCAGATTCTCGAGCTTGCCGCGAACTTCCGGGTCCACCAGCGCTTGCAGCACCTCAGCGTTCAGCCTGGCGATGACATCCTTTGGCGTGCCGGCCGGCGCCAGGATCGCAAACCAGGAGTTGAAGAAGAACCCGGGCAATCCTGATTCCGCAACCGTCGGCACATCGGGGAATTGCGGCAACCTGTTCGCGGTGGTCACCCCGATCAACCTGAGCTGCCCGCTGCGCACCAGCGCCGCCACGGTCCCCAGCCCCTGAAAGCCGACGGGAATTTGCCCGCCGGCGACGTCGGTCGCGGCCTGCGTCGCGCCTTTGTAGGGCACATGGGTCAGCGAGATGCCCGCGCTCGATGCGAACATCGCCATCGCCAGATGTTGCGGGCTGCCCGGACCGCCGGAGCTGTAATTGATCATTCCAGGCGCGGCCCTGGCCGCGGCGATCAGATCGGCCGCGGTCTTGTAGGGCGTCTTGTTGCCCGCGATCAGTCCCCACTCCACGGTAGCGACCAGCGACACCGGCGCAAAATCCCCCAGGATGTCCCAACGCATGTTGGACTGCAGGTTGGGCACCATGGTCATGATGCTGTCGTTGAAGCCGCCGAGCGTATAGCCGTCCGGCGCCGCCCGCGCCACCTGCTCGGCGCCGATCAGCCCGGACGCGCCCGGCTGGTTGATGATGACGATTTGCTGGCCCATATTATCGGCCATCTTCTGCGTCACGATCCGAGCTGCGACATCGACCGCGCTTGCCGCAGCCAGGGGCACGATCATCTTGATCGGCCGGTCGGGATAGGGCGTTTGCGCGACCGCACTGGGCGTTGAAAGCAGCATCAGTGCTACGACCAGCGAATAAACCAAGCGCATGGCAAATTTCCCCCGCGTTAGTTGGATGGCGTTTTTCCGAATTTACGGCTGCGATCCTTTTCTGGAATGATTGCCCTCTCGCCTTTGGCTTGGCAATGTGCGTATCCGGAGAAACCTGTATGCCTGCGATGGTGTTAACGGCTCCACGGGCGCCTCTGCCGGACGGGACAAATCCTGGGTGCGGCAGTCCTCATAACGTGAGCCGGCCCATGACAATCCCTGCGGCACCTCAGCTCATCGCGATCGGCGGTCTGTCGGGAACGGGAAAATCCGTTCTGGCACGCGCCCTCGCCCCCACTATCTCGCCGCAGCCGGGAGCCGTGGTGTTGCGAACGGATGTGCTGCGGAAACAGTTTTTTCGGGTCAACGAGACCGCTCGGCTGCCCGAGAGCGCATACGAGCCTGATGTCACCGAGCAGATTTACGCGCTTCTTGTGCAGCGCACCGTTGGGCAGCTTTCGCAGGGTCATTCCGTCATCGTCGATGCGGTATTTGCCCAGGAAGCAGAACGCCATGCGATAAGAGAGGCCGCGCGTCAGCTAAGCCTCCGTTTTGTCGGCCTTTTTCTTAAGGCCGACCTCGAGACCCGATTGCGCCGGATCGGCGGCCGCCAGCACGATGCATCCGATGCCACGCCGGAGATTGCCGGACTTCAGGAGAAATATAATATCGGCGCGCTCGATTGGGCTGACATCGACGCCTCCGGGATACTGGAGCAAACGCTGCAACGATGCCAAGCCCGCATCGCCCATTGTGAGACGGCTTAGGCCGGTGAGCGCAGAGAATACGATGTCGCCATCGCCAAATTCAGCGGCCGAGGCCGTCTCTCGCACCGGATCGACGGGGCGCCGTCGTCCCATGGCGCAGTTGAATGCGATGATGGCGTGCGATACGGCATTTCGGGTCGTGGCGCGCCGCCACCTTGCAGACTTGACCGCCAATCACGAGGCAACCTGCAGCGGCGATCCGGCAGCCTTGCATCAGATGCGCATCGCGCTGACGCGCCTGCGCACCGCTATCCTGTTTTTCGCGCCGATGATCGACGACCCCATGCGGATGCAGATAAAGGACGAACTGAAGTGGCTCAACGGCCAGCTTGGCACCGTGCGAGATCTCGACGTCGCGATGGAACGGCTGAAGGCCATCAACAAGCAGCGGCCGCGACCAGCCCCGTATTATCGCACGTGGAACGAAAAACGCGCGGACAGCCATCGTCAACTGGCGCGGGCGCTTCAGTCAGCCAGATATCGCCGGCTGATTGAAAACACGTCCGGCTGGATCGAGAGTGGACCTTGGTCGATCAAGACGGGAAGACAGGCGGCGCTGGAGCGCGCTTCCCCGATCGCTACCTTTGGCGTGGGCAAACTCATGACATGGCAGGACAAGCTTCTGAAAAGGAGCCGCAAGCTTGAAAAGATGGGCAACAAGAAACGTCACCGGCTGCGCCTGTTGAACAAGAAGCTAACCTATTCCATCGAGTTCTTCGAGGATTTGCTTGCGGATAAGCGATTTTCAAAACAACAGACCGCGTTGAAGCATTTGCGCAAGGCGCAGAGATCCCTCGGTCAGTTGAACGATGACGTGCAGGGCCATTCTTTGGCAGCCGCCCTGCAACAAGGCGGCGTCCGCCCGCCCTTGCAATTTCTCAGCCCAAAGCGCGAGCGGCGCTTGATCCGGGCCGCGACCACGGCCTACCGCAAGCTCGCCGCGACAAAGGCGTTTCGGAGCTGAGACTCACAGCAACTTCCCGTCAGGCCCGAAAAAGGGATGCGGGCCGTCGAAATCGCCGATTGGGACCTGGTGGGTAACGACGCAGCCGAATTCGTCGCCCGGAAACCAGACGTGCAGATGAAAGGCCGGCGGCTCGACCTTGAATGATGGCTCGCGCAATTCCGCCAGATCGAGATCGACGGCGTGGTTTGGCGCCGGGCAAATCGTGGTCGGCACACCGGCAAACATCGTCAGCGTCGCGCGATGGACGTGGCCGGTGGCGATCAATTGCACGCGCGGATGGCGCTTGACGACATTCGCAAGCTCGCCGGCATTTTGGAGATTCTGTCGGTCCATATGCCTGATGCCGGCCTGGAACGGCGGATGATGCAGGAACAATAACGCTGGCCGGTCGGGTGCCGAGGCAAGCGTTGCTTCAAGCCATCGCAAGGTCGGTGCATCGAGCTCGCCGTGCGGTTTGCCTGATACACTCGAATCCAACAGCACGAGATCAAGCCCGCCGATTTCAAGGTGTTGATTGAGCGGGCCTGACGGAAACGCATAATTTTGCGGAAGCGTGGCCCGCATCATGTCGCGCTGGTCGTGATTGCCGGGAATGCCTGCAAAGGCAATATTCAACTGCGCCAGCAGGCGCTTGAGATGCGCATATTCCTCAGCCCTAGGCGTATCGACAAGATCGCCCGAGATCACCACGAGATCGGGCTTCGGGGTGAACTGGTTCAAGGTGGCGACGCAGCGCTCCAGCGCGCGCGCCGTGTCGACGCGGCCGTAGGCGAGCGTGCCTGGAGCCTTGATGTGCAGATCGGAAATCTGCGCGATGATAACCGGTTTTTGCGGCATCGGGCTTCTCTTCAATTCTCCGGTGGCAACAGCCTGACCGCATCCGGGGCGATCAGGAGTCCGACGCGATCGCCAACTTCCGCTTTGACGGTGTTCGGCGCTTCGACGGTGAGAGGTTTTGCGCATGCGCCGGAGACGACCATGCGCTGCCGGTCGCCGATAAAACCGATGCTGTCGATAGTCCCCGAAAGGGGCGCGGTTGCGGCTTCAACGACCCGGATCGTCTCGGGGCGGATCATCGCGACGGCGGCCTTAAGACTCGCATCGCCGCCGATCGGCTGCCGGCCGCCCGGCAGCACGAGATGGCCGTGTTCGATGGGCGCTTCGATGATGTTCGCCGCGCCAATGAACTCGGCGACGAAGCGATTTTTCGGCGCGAAATAGATCTCGCGTGGGCTGCCGATCTGGGCAATCGCGCCCTTTTGCATCACGACGATGCGGTCGCCGAGCTCCATCGCCTCGGCCTGATCGTGTGTCACATAAATGGTCGTGATCCCGAGCGCCCGCAGCAACCGGTTGAGCTCGCCGCGCAGGCGATCGCGCAACGCAGCATCGAGCGCGGTCAGGGGTTCGTCGAGCAGCAGGATGCCGGGCCGGATCGCGACCGCGCGCGCCAGCGCGACGCGCTGACGCTGGCCACCGGAGAGCTGGTCGATGCGGCGGTTTTCCAGCCCCGAAATATTGGTCAGCGCCACCAGCTCGGCTATGCGCGCGGCGCGTTCTTGTTTCGGCATGCCGCGGATTTTCAGGCCGTAGCCGATATTTTCCGCGACGCCCATGTTGGGAAACAGCGCATAGGACTGAAACACCATGCCGACATTGCGCCGCTCGATCGGCACCGAGGTCATGTCCTTGTCGTCGAACAACACAAGGCCGCCGGCATCGGGCAATTCGAGGCCTGCGATGATGCGCAGCATGGTGGTCTTGCCGCAGCCGGAGGGGCCGAGCAGCACCAGCGTCTCGCCGCGCGCAATGTCGAGCGTTGCCGGTTCCAGCGCGCGCGTTCCATCAGCAAAGGTCTTGCCGCAATTCTCGATCCGCACCGAGGCGCCATGTCCCGCGGCTGTGCTCATCTTTTCTGCTCCTTGTCGGCAAACAACTGCATCGCGACCAGCAGCGGAATGATCATGACAAAGAAGATCAGCGTATAGGCCGACGCCACTTCCAGCCGCATCGAGGCGTAGGCGTCGGCAAGCCCGATGGGAAGGGTTTTTGTCAGCGGCGTATGCAACATCCAGGTCAGGTTGAATTCGCCAAGCGAGAGCGTCACCACCATCAGGCTGCCGGCAAGGATGCCCGGCAGCGCATTGGGAACGATCACATCGAAAAAGCGCCGCCATGGCGAGGCGCCGAGCGATGCCGCGCCTTCGTCAAGCGTCCTGATGTCGATGGTCGCGAACACCGCCATCACCGCGCGCACCATGAACGGCATGGTGAAGATGACATGGCCGGTGAGGATGAACAGCCAGGAGCGGCGAAACTCGCTAAAACCCTGATAGGTGAGCAGCAGCGCCAGCGCTATCGCGAGCCCGGGGATCGCCAGCGGCAAGGTGATGATCTCTTCGACGATGCGCGACAGCCGCCCTCCCCGCACGTGCAACGCATACGCAGATGGAACGCCGGCCACGAGCGTCACGACAAGCGTTGCGAGAGCGATCACAAAAGACAACAGGATCGTGCCGGCATAGAGGTCCCAGACCTGGAACACCCATTGCAGCGTCACGCCCGAAGATATCCCGCGAAAGTAATTCACGGTGACGCCGGCGCTGATCGAGAGAATCGCAGGTACCACCAGGAACGCGGCGACCAGCAGGGTGAACAAGAGTTGGCCGGCAAAGATCAGGCGGTCGCGCATGGTTTTATCCGGCCGCCGCGACCGTGCCGCCGCTGAACGAGCGGGCCAGCGCCAGGATCGCCCAGGCGATGACGCCCAGGCCCACCGACAGCGCGGCCGATGTGGCAAAGTTAGCGGCCAGCGTGAATTCTGTGTAGATCAGCATCGGCAGCACATCGATATTGGTCGCGAGCGTAAAGGCGGTGCCGAACGCGCCCATCGCGGTCGCAAAGGCAATGGCGCCGGACGCCACAAAAGCCGGCGCCAGCGCCGGCAGCACGACATCGCGCTGCACCGCCCATGGGCTCGCGCCAAGCGAGCGCGCGGCTTCCTCGAGGCCAACGTCGAGTTTCTGGACCGCCGCCATAATGGTGAGAATGACGCGCGGGATCGAGAAATAGAGGTAGCCGAGGAACAATCCGTAGATCGAATAGGCAAACACCAGTTTTTCGCCAAACACTCTATTGGTGAGATCACCGATCAGGCCCTGGCGTCCTGCGAGCAGGATGATCAGGAAGCCGACGACGACGCCGGGAAATGCCAGCGGAAAGGTCAGCATCGCAACCAATACCGCGCGGCCGGGAAAGCGATGGCGCTGCAGGAACATCCCCGCAATGGTGGCGACAACGAGCGTGACGATCGTGGTCGCAGTGGCCAGCAAGACGGTATTGATCAAGGTCGCGCGATAGCGTGGCTCGGTCAGGATCGAAAGGTATCCGGCGAGCCCCTGCGGGCCTTCGGCGCCGGTCACGACCAGCCGCGCCATCGGCAGCAGGAAAAACGCCGTCGTCACCACGGCGAGCGGCAACAGACACAACCAAACGAAAGTTTTGTGCGGCATTTGAAGAAATGGTGCCTCTAAGCTCTAGGCACCATTCTGCCTTAGCGGACCTCGGCGAGATAGCGGTCGACAAAGCCTTTTTGCACGTTTTCCATCTGGCCCCAGTCGACGCTCTTGGCGCGGGCATAGTCGCTGTCGGGCAGGAATTTTGCCTTCACCGCTTCCGGCAATTCGATCGGGCGGGCTGGGCGCAGATAAGCGTTGGTCCAGATCGCCTGCCCCTTGTCGGATAACAAATAATCCAAAACCTTCTTGGCCTTGTCCTTGTCGGGCGCATTCTTGACGAGGCCAACGACATAGGGAAACACCACCGAGCCCTCGCACGGGATCACGAATTCAAAATTGCCCTTCTCCTGATATTTCGCGCGATAGGCGTTGAAATCGTAATCCAGGAGGATCGGCATCTCGCCGGAAACCACGCGGGCGTAGGACGTCTGCTTGGGAACGATCGGATCGTTCTTGCGCAGATCCTTGAAGAAGGAAATCGCCGGATCGAAATTCGATGCCGAGCCGCCGAGCGCCAGGTTGATCGCGACTGCGCCGACATAGCCGACCGCGGCGGAGGATGGATCGAGATAGCCGACCATGCCCTTATAGTCCGGCTTCAACAGATCCTTCCAGCACGCCGGCACCGGCTTGCCACCGAGCGCATCCTTGTTCACGAACAGGCCGAGCGTGCCGGAATGGATCGTGGTCCAGTAGCCGTCCGGATCCTTCAAGCCTGACGGCACCTGGTCCCAGTTGGCGGGCTTGTAGGGCTCGAGCGCATCCTGGGCTTTTGCCTTCATGCCGAAGGTGACGCCGAAATAGCCGATATCGCCGACCGGATTGCTCTTCTCGGCCAGAATTTGCGCAAGCGCCTGACCCGAATTCTTGTTGTCGTGGGGAATGTCGTAGTGGAGATCGGCCTTGATGGCTTTGAGCATGGAAGCCCAGTCGGCCCATTCCGGCGGGCAATTGTAGCAGATGACGTCAGCCGCCTTGGCGGATTGCGCGACCAGCGACAGCGCGAGCAAAAACAAGGCAAGACGGACGGTCTTCATGAAAATGGCTCCGATCGCAAAGATAAAGGTGAGTGTTGGCAAGGCCGGCACTTCGACACCGTGACTTCAACACCAACGGGGCGACCAAGTATAGGCCGCGCATGAAGGATTTGCGACGACCGCCTTTTGCCGTGCAGCAAGCCCAGTCCTGGCGAGCGCTAGCCGCGCCCCGGCGATGGCTGCGTTGCAATGTTAGCGATGGCCGCGCCTTGCGGCGCAACCGGGGTTATAGGTATCCTGAGCATCCGTCGATCAGGCGGCGCGTTTTTAAGAAAATGAACCCGCTTCTTAAGGAGAAGCTCGATGAACCCTCCCGTGAATTCTCCCGCGATCAAACTGATAAAATCGGTTCGCGAACAGGTGAGCGCCGAGGAATGGCAAACCCGCGTCGATCTCGCCGCCTGCTATCGCCTCACCGCGATGTACGGCATGACCGAAATGATTGCCAACCACATCTCATGCCGCGTACCCGGCTCGCACGACCATTTCCTGATCAACCCCTACGGGATGCTTTATGAGGAGATCGACGCCTCTTGCCTGATCAAGGTCGACCTCGACGGCAACGTGATCTTCAACGCCTCCGACTACGGCGTCAACGCGGCGGGCTTTGTCATCCATAGCGCCATCCATATGGCGCGGCATGATGTCGACTGCGTCGCGCATACGCACACTCCGGCGGGTATGGCGGTCTCGGCGATGGAGTGCGGATTGCTTCCGCTGGCGCAGACCTCGATGCGGTTTCTCCACATCGCCTATCACGACTTCGAAGGCATCGCCGATGATATCGGTGAGCGCGAGCGGCTGGTGGCCGATCTCGCCAATCACGAGGCGATGGTGCTGCGCAACCACGGCCTGCTGGTGGTCGGACGCACGATCCCCGCGACCTTCAACCTGCTCTATCGCATGGAGCGCGCCTGCGAGGTGCAGGTGATGGCGCTGTCCTGCAATACCAAATTGGTCTATCCGCCGCAGGACGTGCTGGAAAAAACCTTCGACAAGGTGAAGCCGCGCGCCAATCTGCCCAACCGCAATGGCGAACTGGCCTGGCCGGCGCTATTGCGGAAACTCGATCGCGTCGATAGTTCGTATCGGAATTAAAAGGCAAACGGCGGGGAGCACCAACATGATACCGAAATTTGCATTGACGACGCTGCTCGCATTTGCGGCCTTTGCGCCTGCCGAAAACGCGGCGGCGCAGAACGCGCTGGGCGGCGCCATTCTCGGCGGCACGGCCGGCGCGATCGTCGGCGGCGCGGTCGGTGGAGGCCGCGGGGCGGCGGTCGGCGCGATCGTCGGAGCGACGACTGGCGCCGCCATCGCATCTCAAGGCCAGCCCCGGCCGGGCGGTTACTATTATTACGACAGAGGTTGCTACGTTCAGCGGCCCGACGGCGCATGGATCCTGGTCTCGCCGCGCTATTGCGGATAGCGCGGATTCCAGTTTCCGTGACCCGCGGATGGATTGAGCCAACGGGTGGAGCACGGACGTCCCGGATCGCTCACCAATATCGCGCCTCGAGGTCGCATCGGGCAGCAGTTTCTGCTAACGTCTTGGATACTTAGAGGAGCCCATGATGACGTCAGAGCATTCACGTATAACGCTCGACCCGTCCGTGCTGGCCGGCAAGCCTGTCATCCGCGGGACCCGGCTTTCGGTCGAATTCGTCATCGGACTGATGGCCGACGGATGGCTGGAAGCTGACATCATGAAAAATTACCCTGGAATAACTCACGACGATGTCATTGCATGCCTTGCCTATGCGCGTGACACACTAAGCTCGGAAAAGGTTTTCCCCAGCGCAGCCTGATATGCGCTTCCTGGCCAACGAGAATTTCCCCGGTGCGGCCGTCGCGGCGCTCATTGCGGCCGGGCACGATGTCGTGTGGCTGAGAAATGCGGCCCCTGGTATGAGCGATCCAGACGTGCTCGCGTGGGCAACTCGCGACGAACCTATCCTGCTGACCTTCGACAAGGACTTCGGCGAACTGGCTAGAGCATCGGCGTTGCCGAGCAAATGCGGTGTCATCCTGTTTCGAACGCCGATGCCAAGGCCCGGCGATATCGGACAGCGGCTCAGTAAGCTGGCACGTCACGCGACGATTGGGCCGGCCATTTCTCCGTCATAGAGCCCGGCCGCATTCGGATGCGCGTTCTGGACTAGTGCGCTGTCCAGCGACAACGCGGAAGGTCGCCGAGGTTGATTTAAGCGAGCGCGACCAACGAGTAGACCTTCACCCAGCCGCACCCCCTGAACCAGCGCCATCGCGGGATAATGCGCGCCGAAAATATCGCGATAGATTTGCCCGAGCGCCTTTAGGTTCGAAAGATACTCTTCCATATCGACGACATACCAGGTCAGACGCACGAGATGCTCCGGCCGCGCGCCGCCCTCTGCCAGAATCGCTGCAATGTTGCTCAGGGCCTGGCGAACCTGCGCGACGAAGTCGGGCGGCAAATATCCATTTGTGTCCCAGCCGATCACCCCGCCGGTCACCACCAGGCGGCCGTCGGCCGCCATGCCGTTGGCATATCCCTTCGGCGCCGGCCAGCCGCTCGGCTGCAATAATTGCGGACCGCCAGGCGACGTCTCGCCTTTTGACATCGGCAGCACGGCAAGCGTGGGCCCGTTTTGCGTGCTCACCAAAAATTCTCCCTCATCTCAAGATTCATTCCGCAGCCATGCCGGACGAAGCGCTACCGGCCTGAGCCATCTGCCGCAGGGCAAACCGCTGCAATTTGCCGGTTTCGGTCTTCGGCAGTTGGGCTACGAATTCGATCGCGCGCGGATATTTGTAGGGCGCGATCTCGCGCTTGACGTGCTCCTGCAGCGCCGTCGTCAGCGCCTCGTCGGCGGTGACACCTGGCGCGACCACCACATAGGCCTTGACGATCATGCCGCGGGCCTCGTCGGGGGAGCCGACTACGCCGCATTCGGCGACCGCGGGATGGGTCAGCAAGCAGGCTTCAATCTCGGGGCCCGCGATGTTGTAGCCGGAGGAGATAATCATGTCGTCCGATCGGGCCACGAAGCACAAGCGCCCGTTCGCATCGCGGACGAATGTGTCGCCTGTAATATTCCAGCCATCGCGCACATAGTTCGACTGCCGCTTGTCCGCGAGATAGCGGCATCCGGTCGGCCCGCGAACCGCAAGCTTGCCGGCGGTTCCCGGCGGCAATTCGTTCATGTCGTCGTCGACGATCTTCGCCTCGTAACCGGACACCGGGTGCCCGGTCGTCCCGCCGACGGCGTCGCCGATCCGGTTGGTGATGAAGATATGCAGCAATTCCGTGCTGCCGATGCCATCGAGAATGGTCTTGCCGGTCTTGCGGGTCCAGCTCTCGAACACCGGCGCCGGCAAGGTCTCGCCGGCGGAGACCGCAAGACGCAGCGACGACAGATCGGCGCCCTTGTCCATCGCGGCCATCATTGCCCGATACGCGGTCGGCGAGGTAAAGCAAATCGTGGCCTTGTAGGTTTCGATGATCTTGACCATCTCGGACGGCGCCGCGTTTTCGAGAAGCGTCGCGGTGCCGCCGAACCGCAACGGGAAGATCGCAAGACCGCCAAGGCCAAATGTGAAGGCAAGCGGCGGTGAGCCTACGAAGACATCATCCGGCGTGACGTTGAGGACTTCTTTGGCATAACCATCCGCAATGATCATGAGATCGCGATGGAAATGCATCGTCGCCTTTGGCTCGCCCGTGGTGCCCGAGGTAAATCCGAGTAGAGCAACGTCGTCGCGGCCGGTTTTCACGGCATCGAACCGAACCGACTTGCTCAGCGCTATCCGGTCGAGCTCGGCATCATGGTTGGACGTGCCGTCAAAATTCACGACCTGCTTAAGAAACCGGCTGGTCTTCGCGCACGCGACCAGTTCGTCGGCGATGCGGCTGTCGGTCAGCGCCAGCGCGATCTCCGCCTTGTCGATGATTTTTGTCAGCTCACCGGCACGGAGCATCGGCATGGTGATGACGACGACGGCGCCGGCTTTGGTCGCCGCAAGCCATGCAGCGACCAGCGCCGGATTGTTGCCCGAACGTATCAGCACCCGGTTGCCGGGCTTGACGCCGTAATTTTCCACCAAGGCATGCGCAAGACGGTTCGACCAATCCGCCAATTCCTTGTAGGTGCGCTGGCGGCCGTTGCCGATCAGCGCGACACGATCGCCGAATCCGTTCTCGACGTTACGGTCGGTCAGCTCGACCGCGGCGTTGAGATAATCAGGGTATTGGAACTCCGGGCGGTCGAGCCGCAATTGTGGCCATTGCTCGAACGGCGGAAGATTTCGCCGCGCAAAATCATCGACGTGGCCCGACGGGCCAAGGTTTTCAATTCCAAGGCTGATTCCACCTGACATTTCCATCGTCTCCATCGTCCCTCGATTTCGGGATGAAAGGCTTGAGACCAATATCCAGGCCGTCCGGCAGCGCCCTATTCGAAACATTTTATACTTAAAGCAATTTGGCGCAATAGCCCAGATGCGGGCAAGCCAGCACTTTTTTGCATCAAGCCGTTGACCAGCCGGGGTCCGCGCCCCGCCGGGCGCTTTGATCGCCAAACGCCCTCACGGGCGGCTTTCGCACGTCGGTGGCGCGCGATATGGTGATGGTGGTCGTAATCGATGGTGAAGGGGACTGGGATGATTTCCGCGTTGATCGGTATTTTGATTATTGTTGTCTTCGGTGCCATCTGTTTTTGGGCGATCGACAAATTTGCCACCGACCGCCGACTGGCACAGCTTCTCAAGCTCCTCGTGGTGCTGATCTGCGCCGCGTCTATCCTGCAAAGAGTGCTGCCGCTGATAGGCCTCTCCGGGCTCTAACCTGGTCCCGCCTCGCGGGCTGAAGCCTAGCGGCGCGCCAATTCCTTCAAGCGCGCCACCATCGGCGATTGCGGATCGGCGAGCGGCGCAATCGCGGTGAAATGATTGGCGCCGGGAACCACCCCGAACCGCGTCGCGATGCCGGCAGCGCCCCAGACGTCGACGATCGTCTGGCTTTGCCGAAAATATTCCGCGCTTTCGTTTCCGCCGACCACCGCATCGAGACTTCCCTGCCTGGGTGCTTTCCAGAACAGCGGGCTCACCGCCTCGGCGGATGCGGGATCGAGCTGCAAGGCCTTGTTGATCGAGGTTTCAACCAGCGGACCCAGATCGAACAGGCCGGAAATGGTGTAGGCGGCAATGATGAGGTCAGAAGGCAACGACGGATCGAACGCCGGCCAGTTGGTCGCCAGCATGCAGGCCGCAAGATGCCCGCCGGCGGAATGGCCGCTGACGACGAGAGGCTGCCCAATCCGCGCCAATTCACGCGTGGCGATCCGCATCTCCTCGATAATGCGATCGACGGTAACGCCGGGACACAGATCATAGCTTGGGATGGCGACGCTGATGCCGTGTGCATTCAGCCCACAGGCGAGATGGCTGGAAGAGGAGCCGTCCAGCGCCTGCCAATAGCCGCCATGAATAAACACCACGATCGGGCCCTCGCGATCGCCGGCAAAAAAATCAATGACGTTGCGCTCGTCCGGACCATAGCGAATGACGCGCGGCGCGTGACGATCGCGATAGGCTGCGGCATCCCGCGCCCAGCCGGCCATCAACGCTGGGTTTTCCGGAACCCGCGCCCGGTTGTTGTATTCGACCTCGTAGTCGGTATCCGCGCCCAAGACTTTACAACGCCCGTTTTTGCGCGGATTTCTGCGCCGAGCCCTTGGTCTTGGCCAACAGCCGCATCAACTCGCGGACATCCTTGGGCGTAAGGTCTGAAAATATGTCGGCAATCCAGGTCTCATGCTCGGCCGCCATCTTGCGAAACTCGGCGCGGCCGATTTTTGTCAATCGGATCACCTGGACGCGCCGGTCGGTATCCGATGTGCGGCGGTCGAGATGGCCTGATTCGACGAGGCGCTCGACCAGGCCGGTGACATTGCCGTTACTGACCATCATCCGCTTCGAGACGTCCGACAGCGTCATGCCCTCCGGGACCTTGTCGAGCTGCGCCATCAGGTCGAAGCGCGGCAGCGTGACATCGAACCGCTCGCGCAGCCGGCTGCGCACTTCGCCCTCGATCAGGGTGGTGCAGGTCAGAAGGCGAAGCCACAGCCTGAGCTCATCGCCGTGCTCGTGCGGGAGTTCGACGGCCTTGGTCTCGGAATCAAGGTTCATGATGCAATCAAGCCTGCCGGGGGTTTCCTTAGTCTTCTTGAACCTTCAAATAATTCAGGGGTTGCTGCAAGTCAAAACGCCAATGGGCCGGCGAGATTCTTTAGGTTTCAAACAATTGGCGCGCGGCTTGCATGCTCACCGCGATGGCTCGGGCCTCCCGCCGCTTTGCTTGCGGCAATAGCCATCATCAGAATAAGCTTCGGTCTTGAAGGCTTGGATCTGGGTTGGCGTGGATTTCGGCTGCACGTGGCCGCCGATAAGGGAGAAGTCATGAAACAGCAGTTGAAGTTGACCGGACTGGCGATTCTCTTGAGCGTCGCGGCCAGCCAAGCCGTCGCACAGGAAAAACTCAAGATCGGCGTGATCGTGACGTTATCGGGTCCGGCGGCGGCGCTCGGCCAGCAAGTCCGCGACGGTTTTGCACTCGCGGTCAAGGATCTCGGCGGCAAGATGGCCGGCCGCGATGTCGAAATCGTGGTGGCCGACGACGAACTCAAGCCTGACGCTGCGGTCACGAAAGTCAAAGGCCTGCTCGAACGCGACAAGGTCGATTTCGTGGTCGGGCCGATCTTCTCCAATATCCTGCAGGCGATCCACAAGCCGGTGACGGATACCAAGACCTTTCTGATCAGCCCGAATGCCGGCCCGTCGAGCTACGCCGGCAAGAACTGCAGCCCGCTGTTCTACGTGACCTCCTACCAGAACGATCAGGTGCACGAGGTCCTCGGCAAGGTCGCCCAGGACCGCGGCTACAAGCGCGTCTATGTGATGGTGCCGAACTATCAGGCCGGCAAGGATTCGGCTGCCGGTTTCAAGCTCGACTACAAGGGCGAGATCGTCGAGGAGAGCTACGTGCCGCTCGGCACGCTGGATTTCCAGGTCGAGCTCTCCAAGATCGCATCGCTAAAGCCTGACGCCGTGTTCACGTTCATGCCGGGCGGCATGGGCGTCAGCCTGGTGAAGCAGTACAAGCAGGCGGGGCTTGCCGATTCTATTCCCGTCCTTTCCGCGTTCACCGTCGATGAATCGACGCTGCCGGCGCAGCAGGATGCCGCGGTCGGCATGTTCGGCGGCGCCAACTGGGCGCCCAATCTCGACAATCCCCAGAACAACAAATTCGTCGCCGGTTACGAAGCCGCCTACAACAGCGTGCCCGGCACCTACGCCATGCAGGCTTACGATGCGGCCTTGCTGATCGACAGCGCGGTGAAGACGGTGAAGGGCGATCTCTCCAACAAGGACGCCGTGACGGCCGCGTTGAAGAAAGCCGATTTCACCTCGCTGCGCGGCGGCTTCAAGTTCAACACCAACGGCTATCCGATCCAGGACTTTTATCTGACCAAGGTCGCAAAGCGCCCGGACGGCAAATTTCAGACCGAGATCGTGCAGAAGGTGTTTGAGAATTACGGCGACCGTTACGCCAAGGAATGCACACCGGGCAACTAAGCATAGCGTTTTCGAGCGAAGTGGACACCGGTTCGCGAGAAGAAAACGCGTCAAAAATGAATGAGGGAAGGAAGCATATGAAAAGCGAGATCACCGGTATCACCCGGGCCAACGAAGGCATGCAGGGAATTTCCTGGAATATCCTGGGACAGACCTATGTGCCGAAAAGTTGCACCGACCACAGTTTCTCCTGGCATGCGACGTTGCCGCCCGGCACGTTCGTGCCGCCGCATATCCATCCCGACCAGGATGAATATCTCTATATGCTGGAGGGAAAGCTTGATTTCATGCTTGCCGGCGCCGACGCCCAGGCGACGCCGGGCGATCTGATCCGCCTCGGCATGGGCGTTCCCCACGGCATCTTCAACAAATCAGATCAAACGGCAAAAGTGCTGTTCTGGGTGTCGCCGAGCCAAAAGCTGTATGACCTGTTCTGGGGCCTGCACAACATGAAGGAGCAGAAGCCCGAAGACGTCGTGGCGATGGCCGCCGAATACAACATCCACTTCCTGCCGCCCCCGCCGGCGTGAGCGCGTCTTCGTAGCCCGGATGGAGCGTAGCGAAATCCGGGATTTTCGCCCCGCGTATAGAACTCCCGGATTGCGCGGAGCCTGTCATCGGGCGCGCGTTCGCGCGACCCGTTGGCTTCATCCGGGCTACGACTACTTGCCCGTCGTGCCAATGTGCCGCGTTGATCTCGTCCCCAAATCACAACTATATCCATCGCTGTCCCGTCCCAAAGAGGGGCGACACGCGATCGTCACGGACGCGGGAGGGGATGCGGTGGACGCGGATGGCGCCTTTGACGAAAGCGCTTGAGGCGGACGGCAAAGTCGTGTGGTCCTGACGCCTCGACGCCGGCGTCAAGTTGGCGGTTAAGACACCGCCAGCGACGGTGACAAGAAAGCCCGATCGCCGGGGAGAGCGCGAAATAAGCCGTAAACCATTGCGCAGGGAATGCCGGATTGCCTCCGCTGAACCTGTATGCTCGTGTGCGTTTGTTTTGTGCACTGTTGCACACGAGACCGCGGGTGCAGCGTGCACCCGGTATTCCCTGCGCCCTCTGATTGGAGGGTAAGGAAATTTCCAGCAAACCTCGGGCGCAAATGCGCCGCGAGATCGCGGATTTGCGTTTGAAATCGTTTGGTTGTTTGAAAAGTGAATCCGTCGTCCCGGCCAAGCGAAGCGCGAGCCGGGACCCATAACCCCAATGCCCATATTGCGCACAGCTGGGGCCGCAGCTCCGTCTATCCCGGATATTCGTGGTTATGGGTCCCCGCTTTCGCGGGGACGACGGAAGTGGGAGTCGCTACGCCCGCACCGCCGCCAATCCCGGCACCGCGGCAAATCCGGCCTTGCTGGCATAGCCGCGCACGATGGCCTCGCGCTGGGAATAGCTCAGCACATTCTCGACATTGTCAAAACCGTCGGGCGCGAGCTGTTCGACCGCATCGATCACGCCTTCCGGGCCACCGCGCCGGTTCGAGCGCACGATCTCCGCCGTCATCGGCAGGCGCTTCTGCTCGTAAGCCACCAGGGCCTGGCGCGGATGTTCGGAGCGCGCCAGCGCGTCCGCAAGACAACGCGCATCGAGAATGGCCTGCGACGCCCCGTTCGATCCCACTGGATACATCGGGTGCGCGGCATCGCCGAGCAGCGTCACACGACCGCTCGACCAATACGGCAAGGGATCGCGGTCGCAGGTCGGGTATTCGTAAAATTCGGGCGTCGCCGAGATCAGGTTCGGCACGTCGACATAGGGCACCGAGAAGCGCGCGACATGCGGCATCAGTTCTTCGCGCTTGCCAGGCCGCGACCAGTCCTCGCGGCGCGGCGGCGGCGCGTTGCCGTCGCCGACCTTGACCAACACCGCCCAGTTGGTCAGCCGGCTCGCCGGGCTCGATCCTTCGGCGATCGGATAGACCACGACCTTGGCATGCAGGCCGCCGGCGACGATCATCGAACGTCCGGTCAAAAACACTGGCCAGTCGCGCGCGCCGCGCCACAGCATCAGCCCGTTCCAGCACGGCGGGCCCTCTTCGGGAAAAAGCGTCTCGCGCACCCGCGAATGAATGCCGTCGGCACCGACCAGGATGTCGCCGCGCACGGTCTTGGCGTGGGTGCCGGCACGATCGAAGAAATAGGCGGTGACGCCGCCTTCGTCCTGGCTGAAGGCGCCGAGCCTGCAGCCGGTGTGGATCGCATCCCGCCCGAGCCGCTCCTCGACGGCGCGGTGGATCACGCTCTGCAGCCGGCCGCGATGGATGGAGAATTGCGGCACATCATGGCCGGCATCGATGCCGCGGGATTCCTTCCACACTTCCTGGCCGTGGCGATTGAGATAGTAGAGCACGTCGGTGCGGATCGCGACGTCGTCGAGCTCTTGCAGCAGGCCGAGGCCGGCGAGCTCCCGGATCGCATGCGGCAGCGTGTTGATGCCGACGCCGAGCTCGCGGATGGTGTCCGACTGCTCGAACAATTCGCAGCCGATGCCGCGGGCGCGCAACATCAGCGCCGTGGTAAGGCCCCCGATACCACCCCCGACGATAATCGCCTTCATCGCGCTACTCCGATCACGACCAAAACGCTACGCGAAGGCCTAAGCTCGCACGGTCCGTCACTCCGCCGCAAGCGGCTTTGTCGCCTCCGCTTTCAGCTCGGCCCGGGTTTTCGGCTTAGCCTTAATTTTCAGGTCGTCGAAATCCTGCCGGTCGCGCACGCTGTTGCGGAAAATCTGCTCCTTGCCCGGCAGATATTGCGGCGGGCAGAACACGCTGTCCGCGCCATACCAGGCTGCTGCTTTCAGCGTGAAGGATGGATCGACCAGATGCGGGCGGCCGAGCGCGACCAGATCGGCGCGGCCGGCGGCAAGGATGGTATTGACCTGGTCGGCGGTGGTGATGTTGCCAACGCACATGGTGGCGACGCGGGCTTCGTTGCGGACCTGATCGGAAAACGGCGTCTGGAACATGCGGCCATAAATCGGCTGGGCGTCGCGTACGGTCTGCCCGGTCGAGACGTCAACCAGATCGACGCCGGCTTCGGCGAACGCACGCGCGATCGCCACCGCATCGTCGCCGTTGATGCCGCCCTCGGCCCAGTCGGTGGCGGAGATGCGAACCGACATCGGCTTATGCGACGGCCAGGCCGAGCGCATCGCCTCGAACACTTCCAGAGGAAAGCGCAGGCGGTTCTCGAGCGAGCCGCCATAAGCGTCGGTGCGCTGGTTGGTGAGCGGCGAAATGAAACTGGCGAGCAGATAACCGTGGGCGCAATGCAGCTCCAGCATATCAAAACCGCAGCGCCCGCCGCGCTCGGCGGACGCGACGAACGCCGTTTTGACCGCGTCCATCGCGGCACGGCCCATCTCGCGCGGCACCTGGCTGTCGGGAAAATAGGGAATCGGAGATGCCGAGATCACGTCCCAACCGCCTTCTTCCAGCGGGCGATCCATGCCGTCCCACATCAGCTTGGTGGCGCCCTTGCGGCCGGCATGGCCGAGTTGCAGCGCAATTTTCGCGACCGAATTGGCATGGACGAAGTCGACGATGCGCCGCCACGCGGCCTCCTGCTCATCATTCCACAGGCCCGCGCAACCGGGCGTGATGCGGGCATCGCGGCCGACGCAGGTCATTTCGGTAAAAATCAAGCCGGCGCCGCCGATGGCGCGCGATCCGTAATGCACCAGATGAAAATCGCCCGGCAGGCCTTCGTTGGCCGAATACATGCACATCGGCGACACCACCGCGCGATTAGCAAGTTCCATCTCGCGCAGTTTCATCGGCTGGAACATCGGTGCCACCGGTTTTGTGATATCGACGTCGAGACCTTTGGCACGAACCTGTTTTGCGAAAGCCTTGTCGACTTCGGCGACGAAGTCGGGCGCGCGAAGCGTGAGATTGTCGTAGGTGATCGCTTTCGCCCGGGTCATGACGCCGAACGCGAACTGCACGGGATCGAAATCCCAGAAGCGGTCGACATGCTCGAACCAGACCAGCGACACGTCGGCGGCATGCTGGGTCTTCTCGACCTCCTCGCGGCGGCCCTCTTCGTATTGCTGCAAGGCCGTCTCGACCGTCGGCGCGTGATGCATGGCGTCCGCCAATGCGATCGCGTCTTCCATTGCGAGCTTGGTGCCGGAGCCGATCGAGAAATGCGCGGTCGCCTTGGCATCGCCAAGCAGCACCATGTTGTCCTTGACCCAGCGCTTGCTGCGGATCATCGGGAAATTCCGCCACATCGAGCGGTTGGTGAGCAGCGGATGCCCGCCCAGGAACCAGCCGAAAATCTGCGCCATCCGATCGGCGGATTGTTTTTCGGTCAGACCCTCAAGTCCGGCGCGCTTAAAGGTTGCGGGATCGGTTTCAAAAATCCAGGTCGAGCGTCCGGCCTCGTACTGGTAGGCGTGGGCGATGAACGGGCCCCACTCGGTCTCCTGAAAGATAAAGGTGAAGGCATCGAGCGGCCGTGTCGAGCCCATCCAGGCGAACTTGTTGGAGCGGATATCGACTTCGGGCTGGAAATGCTCGATATATTTATCGCGGAAGCGGCTGTTGATGCCGTCGGCCAGCACCACCAGATCGGCGTCGGCAAAACGCGCCTCGTCCTCGATGTCGGTCTCGAACTTGAGGCTGACGCCAAGTTCGCGTGCCCGCTCCTGCAGGATCAACAGCAGCGTGCGGCGCGAGCAGCCGCAAAAGCCGTTGCCGCCGACCCGATGCACCGTGCCGCGGAAGTGAACGGCGATATCGTCCCAATAGGCGAACTCCCGGGTGATGCGGCGATAGCTCGGGGGATCGTATTTTTCGAAATTGTCGAGGGTGGCGTCGGAAAACACCACGCCGAAGCCGAAGGTGTCGTCGGCGCGGTTGCGCTCATAGACCGTGATCTCGGCCTTCGGCCGCTGCTTTTTGAGCAGGATCGCGGAATAGAGACCGGCCGGTCCGCCACCGATGATCGCAATCTTCATCAAAGCCTCCGGCAAAGCGGAACCAATTTAATTGTTTTAAACCTAAAACAATTTCCCGGCAAGACCCGTTCGCCGGTTGGCGCCCCCTCAATTACCCTGAAATACCGGCTTTGCCTTGGCCGAAAACGCCTCGAAGGCACGGGCAAAGTCGGCCGTCGTCATGCACAGCGCCTGCGCGACTGCTTCGGCCTCGATCGCTTCCTCCACCGACATCGCCCATTCCATCGCCAGCATCCGCTTGGTCATGGTATTGGCGAAGGTCGGCCCTGCGGTAATCTCTTTTGCCAGTTGCTGCGCCTGCGACAACACCTGTTCCGGCGCCACAATGCGGCTGAAGAACCCCCAGCGCTCGCCCTCCTCCGCGGTCATGAAGCGCCCGGTATAGAGCAGCTCAGAAGCGCGCGATTGCCCGATGATACGCGGCAGGATCGCGCACGCCCCCATATCGCAGCCGGCAAGGCCTACCTTGTTGAACAGGAACGCGACCTTGGCGCCGGTAGCCGCCAGGCGCATATCCGAGGCCATCGCGACGATCGCGCCGGCGCCGGCGCAGATGCCTTCGACGGCCGCGATGATCGGCTGCGGACAGGCCCGCATCGCCTTGACGAGATCGCCGGTCATGCGGGTGAAAGCGGTGAGACCCTTGGTGTCCATCTTGACCAGCGGGCCGATGATTTCGAACACATCGCCGCCGGACGAAAAATTGCCGCCGGCGCCGGTCATCACGATGGTCTTGACGTCATCGTCGAATGCACAGGCACGCAAGAAGTCCGTCAGTTCGCGGTAGCTCTCGAATGTCAGCGGATTTTTTCGCTCCGGACGGTTCAGCGTCACCGTCGCGACGCCATCCGTCACGGCCAGCAGAAAATGTTTGGGCGAATACTGCGACAGCGGCAGCGTGACGGGATTGGCTGGGGTGGTCATGGGATCTCCCTTACGGATTATCGTTCATCGTTATCAGGCGTTGCGCGCTACGCACGCACCCTAGACCTCGCCGCCCGCGACCGCGATGGCCTGTCCGGTGATCGCACCGGCGCCCTCGCCGCACAACCAAAGCACGGTATCGGCGACTTCGGCAGGGGTCACGAGGCGGCCTTGCGGATTATGCCGGGCAAGCTCAGCGACAGCCTGCTCATGGCTGCGGCCGGTTTTCTTCATGATGTAGTCGATGCTGCCGGCGAGCAGGTCGGTATCGGTGAAACCGGGACACACCGCATTGACCGTGACGCCTGTGCTGGCGAGCTCCAATGCCAGCGAGCGCACAAGGCCCACAACCGCGTGTTTGGCGGCACTATAGGCGCTGACATAGGCATAGCCTTTCAGACCGGCGGTCGATGCGACGGCGATGATGCGGCCGTGAGGCCGGTCCTTCATTATCGGCAACACGGCCTGAATCGCATGAACCACGCCCATGAAGTTGACATCCATCATGCGCTGGAACAGCGCCGCATCGGATTTTGCGAACGGCGCGGACTCTGCTGCGCCAGCGTTGGCAATGAGAATATCGATCGGCTGCCGCGCCGACGCTTCGGCAACCGCCGCGCTGACGGAGGCCTGGTCCGCGACGTCGGCGACACTTGCAAAGTGCGCGGCGCCGGCGGCGACGGCCTCATCCAGCGTTGCGCGATTGCGGCCGAGTACGGTGACGGTTGCTCCCGCCTGAACCAACGCGGACGCGATCGCCCGGCCGATACCTCGCCCGCCTCCGGTGACGAGCGCATGCGAGGAACGCGGCAGTCCGGACATGCACTAGCCTCCCCGAATGACATCATCAACCAGAGACCTGCATATATTTTAAACTTCAAGCTTTTGCAAGAAACGCAGGCCGCGCGCCTATCGGCTCCTTCTCAGCGTCGCGGAGGGGCTTTCGCCGAACCTGGCGCGATAGACACTGGCCATCCGGCCAAGATGCGCGAAACCAACGTCGAATGCGATGTCGATCACCCGTTCGCCGGGCCGAGAATTCAGCAGCCGCGCATTGAGACGTTCCAGCCGAATGTCCTGCAGAACGCTTGAGATAGAGACACCAAAATGGCGCTTGAAGCCCAATTGCAACGACCTGATTCCAATGCCAGAGAACTGCGCCAGTCTTTCCAGATCGAGCGGCTCGGCCGCGTGCGCCTCAAGGCTTTCCCGCGCCCGCTTGAACACGGGCGGCACCGTTTCGCGATGCGGGGACGGCCGATTGATCGCATGGCTGAGATTGTGCGGCTGACCGGTGAGAAGAAGCCCGACGATCGACTCGCGCAAGGTCGCGACCATGACGGGCGGAAGGTCGGAGGCTTGCCCGCCATGCTCGGCAAGATCGACGAGATATTCGATCTGGAATTGAAGTGCGCGCCCGAACGGCGTGTTGAGGTCGATCCGCGGTTCGAACTCGACCGGACCTACCGGTTTTTCCGCCAGCGCCGCGGCCCGGTGTTCGACCTGTCGCCGGTCCACTAGCAAAATGAGCTGCGCGCAATTATCCTGCCAGATCATCCGGGTCGGCAGCGTCGGGGACAACAGCGACGCCACGCTGCCTGGCCCGGCCTCCACCTCGCGTCCTGCGGTCCTGATTTTCGCCCGGCCGCGGATCGGCACCTGCAACAAGAAGAAACGATCAAGGCAACCCGGATCGATCGACACCGAGCCGCCGTAAGCCACATAGTTCACCGAAAGCCCGTCAAAACCCGCGCAGTTGTGCAGCGCGTGGAAATCCGGCCAGGAATGCTCGAGTGGATCCAATGCATGCGGGCAGAAAATTCGCCCGATCGCCTCCGCAGCCTCATCGACATCGGTGGTATGAACGCGGGAGTACGCCGCGAGCCTCGCGATGGCAGCGGCATTGTCGATATTTGCAACGGCTGCGTCCGACACCATGGCCTGGTCGCCTTGCGTTATTTGAAGCCTATAATATCTCGGTCCAGCCATTTGGAAAGCCGTCTCGGGCCGGCTGGCCAACCAAATTATAGGCGGCCTTCGCCTGATCGGGCCTCCGGCGACATGGAGGGGGGCCTGCCCGGCCATGCCGCTTTCGCCAGGTGGACAGGGTGGATTCGTCTGGCGGCTAGACTTAGTTCGCGCAACCTTGCAACCTGTCGTCCGTCTGGAACAACGCGAGAGGGGTTACCGCCATGGCTGTACTTGAAAAAGGCATTACCCGGAACGGAGAGGGATTTTCAGGCAAGACCTGGAACATCCTCGGCCAGGTTTATTTTCCAAAGGCCGTATGCGAGTCGACCTTCGCCTTTGAGACCAACAGCGAACCGGGACAGTTTGTCCCTGTCCACATTCATCCGACGCAAGAAGAGTTCATTCTTGTGCAGGAAGGCATGCTGGATCTCAAACTCGACGGCGTATGGTTGCAGGCCAAAGCCGGAGATCTCGTCCGGCTGCCGCGCGGCATTTCGCACGGTTATTTCAACAAGTCGGACAGGCCTGCCCGCGCTCTGTTCTGGGTGTCGCCTTCCAGGAAGCTCGAGGCATTGTTCAATCACCTCCACAACCTCACGGATGTGGCTGAGATCGTCCGTCTTTCGGCAGAGCACGAAGTGAATTTTCTGCCCGAAGACGCCAACGCTTAAGCGTCCCGATCCAAAAGCCCGCTTCACCGCGGGCACCGTCGTCAGTCAACTCCAGGCTAGCTGCGAGGCTGATTTGTCGTGCCTCGCGCGAGGAGGCTAATCCATGGTCAAACAGAAAAATGTTTGCATTATCGGCGCTGGCGTCTCCGGTCTTGTCGCTGCAAAGACGTTCGGCGCTCGCGGACACAAGGTGACGATCCTCGAGCGCAGCGGCGATCTCGGCGGCGTCTGGGAGCCGGCGCGATCCTATCCCGAGGTTCAAACGCAAAGCCCGAAGGACCTTTATCGCTATACCGACAAGCCGATGCCGGAGACTTATCCGGAATGGCCGAAAGGCCCGCAGGTTCATGCCTATCTGGCCGACTACGCCAGGGATCACGGCCTGATCCAGGTGATGCGCTTCAACGCCACCGTGTTGGGCATGGCGCGCAGGAGTTCGGGCATTCCGGGCTGGATGCTAGAAATTCGCAACGCAGACGGCAGCGGCACTCGCGAGGAATTCGACTTCGTCGCGGTTTGCACTGGACAGTTCAATGATCCCCAAACCATCAGCCACCCCGGTGCTGGTGCCTTCCAGTCGGCAGGCGGCAAAATCCTGCACTCTTCTCAGAATACCGATCCCTCGACCGTCAAAGGCAAGAAGGTCGTCGTACTCGGCGGCTCGAAATCGGCGACAGACATCGCAGTCAATTCCGTCGACGCCGGCGCGAGCGAAGTCACGCTGGTCTACCGTGAGCCGGTCTGGCGAATTCCGTATTTCATCGGCGGGCTCGTTAACTTCAAGCGGATTCTCTACATTCGCGCCCAGGAGGAAATGTTCAAGAGCTGGGGTATCGGCGCCGTGTCGCGCGCCGCCCATGCCATCGCCAAGCCGCTGGTGTGGGCAAACTGGCGAGGCCTTGAGAGCCTGCTCAAGGCCCAGTTGAAGCTGAAGAAGTGCGGAATGGTGCCGCAGGAGCGGATCGAGGACGGCGTGAACTGCTCGGTGCCGATCGCCACGCCGGATTTTTTTCCGATGGTGGCCGACGGCCGGATCAAAGCCGTTCGCGGCACCTTCGACCATTACGACGGCAAGACCATTGTCATGACCGGCGGAGAACGGGTCGCCGCCGACCTCGCCATCCTCGCGATCGGCTTCAAGCTCGGCGTTCCCTTCCTCCCCGAGACATATCGCAACAAGCTCGTCGAACCCGACGGCCAATATCGGCTTTACCGCGTGATCGCCAATCCCGATCTTCCCGACATGGGTTTTGTTGGTTTCAATTCCAGCTTTTGCACGGTGTTGTGCGCCGAAATGGCGGCAAACTGGCTGGTGCGTTATTGCGACGGCCAATTGGCGAAGCAGCCGAGCGCCACCGAGATGCAGAAAAATATCGAAATGATGCTGCACTTTAAACGTGTCGAGCGGCCGGCTGCCGGCGTCTATGGCGGACTGTGCGTCGCGCCGTATCATTTCAAGCATTTCGACGAACTGTTGGCCGACATGGGTGCGACGATACGCCGGCGTAGCCCGTTGGTTGAGAAATTCACGCCGCCGGACGCCGATGCCTATGCACGCTTCCTGGCCTCAGCGCCGGATTATAAGGTTGAGACTGCCCCGCCGTCGGCCGCTTGAGGGTGCAAAAATTGCTTTAAATATAAAATATCTCTTTTCATATACCGAGGTCCTGTTAGCATCGGTCGGTCCGACAAGACAGGGAGTTCCGGCGTGCCTCATCCCGCGCCTATGAAAACCAGTGACCTCCGTTTTGGCTATGAAGCCGCCGGTCATCCGATTTTGCCGCCTCTTGTGTTCTTGCATGGAATTGGCGGTGCGGCGCGGGCGTGGCGCGGCCAGCTGGCAGCCTTTAGTGATCGCTATCGCACCATCGCATGGGACATGCCGGGCTATGGCGGCTCGGCGGCGCTTCCCAACGTCAGCATCGCCGTCCTCGCAGACGCCTTGCAGGATTTCCTGCAACAGGTGGGCGCGACAAAACCCATCCTCGTCGGGCATTCGATCGGCGGCATGATCGTTCAGCAATTATTGGCGAAAAATCCTGGTATCGCCGACGCCGTCGTGCTTGCGCAAACCAGCCCGGCGTTCGGCAAACCTGATGGCGACTGGCAGAAATCCTTCATCAGCGCGCGGCTCGGCCCGCTCGACCGCGGCGAAACGATGGTTTCGCTCGCGCCGACACTGGTGAGGGAATTGGCCGGCGACGATCCCGACCCCGGCGGCATGGAGCTTGCGCGCGATTGCATGGCCTCGGTTCCCGAGGCGACCTATCGCGCCACCATGCTGGCGCTGATGGGGTTCGATCTGCGCAGCGCACTCAAGGATATCGCGGCGCCGACGCTGCTGCTATCGGGCTCCAAGGACAATAATGCGCCGGCGCCGATGATGGCCAAGATGGCGACTTACGTTCCATCCGCAACATACGTCGAACTCGAAGGCGTCGGCCACCTCGCCAATCTCGAACGCCCCGGCGCCTTCAACGCCGCGCTGGATCAATTCCTGAAAGCCAATATGGCTGCAACACAAGTGACGGCATGATGACGATACAAGCCAGCAAAAGCGTGACGGCGATCGATGCGATCAATCTGGATGCGCCGATCTTTGCCACAGACGCGTTTCGCCTAACCGATGAACAGGCCGCGATCATCGCGACCGCGCGCGAGCTTGGCCAGAGCGTGTTCGCCGGCCGCGCGGCGGCTTACGATCGGGAAGCAAAATTTCCGATCGAGAATTACAAGGACCTGCACCGCGCAGGCCTGCTCGGCATCGCCATTCCCAAGAAGCATGGCGGCCTCGGCGCCGGCTACCAGACCTACGCGCTGGCGGCCGCCGAGATCGGCCGCTATTGCGGTGCGACCGCGCTGACCTGGAACATGCATGTCTGCTCGACACTGTGGTCCGGCCCGCTCGCCGACGATCTCGACATGGATGCCGATACCCGCGCCGAACACGAGCGCCGGCGCGCCCTGCACTACAAGCGCATCGTCGAGGACGGCGCGGTGTATTCGCAGCCGTTTTCGGAAGGTGGCGCGGCCGCCGCCGGCGGTGTCGCGTTCGGCACCGAGGCAAAACCGGTCAAAGGCGGCTGGCTCGTCAACGGCAAGAAAATCTTTGCATCGCTCTCAGGCCACGCGGATTATTACGGCGTGCTCTGCACCGAAATCGTCGAGGGTGAAAAAGCCTCCCGCCGCAACACCCTCTACCTCGCCGTGCCGGCCAAGACCGAGGGCGTCTCCGTGGTCGGTGACTGGGATCCGCTCGGCATGCGCGGCACAGTGTCGCGCACGCTTTTGTTCAAGGATGCTTTCGTGCCGGAAGATGCAGCGCTGATGCCGCGCGGCGTTTATTTTCAGGCGGCGATGCGCTGGCCGCATATGTTCCTGACGCTGTCGCCGACCTATGTTGGGCTGGCCCAGGCAGCCTACGATTTCACCGTGCGCTATCTTCGTGGCGAGGTTCCGGGCACACCGCCGGTCAAGCGGCGAATGTATCCGACCAAGCAAATCGCGGTGGCGCAGATGCAGATCGAGCTGGAACAGATCAAGGCGATCTGGTTTCAGGCGGTCACCGAAGCCTGCGCCAACCCCACCAAAGAGCAGGTGCTGCGCGCCTACGCCGCGCAATATTCCGCGATGGAAGGCGCCAACGACCTCGCGACGCTGGCAATCCGCACCTGTGGCGGTCAAGCGATGCTGAAATCGTTAGCCTTGGAGAGGATTTATCGTGACAGCCGCTGCGGCTCGCTAATGCTGCCCTGGACCGCCGAACTCTGTCTCGACCGCATCGGCCGCGAAGCGCTGTACGAGACCGGCGAGACGGACGACTAGTTCGACAATGGACCTTTCCGATCTCATCGAACGGAACGCGGCGTTCACGCCGGACAAGGCCGCGATCATCTTTGAAGGCGAGACCTTTACCTACGCTGTGTTCAACACACGCATCGAACAGACGGCACGCGCGCTGAAAGCCGAATGCCGGGTCAGCCGCGGCGATCGCGTCGCGATCCTCAGCCTGAACCGGCCGGACTATCTTGTGCTGCTCTATGCCTGCGCCCGGCTCGGCGCCATGCTGGTGCCGCTGAACTGGCGGCTCGCGGTAGCCGAACAATCGTTCATCCTGTCGGACGCCTCGGTAAAAGTGCTGGTGCTCGAACGAGCCTTTGCGCAGATATTAGCGACGCTTGAGACAAGCCTGCCTGACGCCACCATCGTGGGACTCGATTTTACGCCGCAGGGTGGAAGCACGTTCGACACCCTGCTGGCGCAGGCGCGCGGCGATGGCCGCAATCCGGGAACCGATCTCAGTTGTCCGCTGCTGCTCGTCTACACCTCAGGCACAACAGGGAGACCGAAGGGCGCAGTGCTGCGACAGGAAGCATTATTGTGGAACGCCGTGATGAGCCAGCATATGCACGGCCTCACTTCGGATGATCATGTGCTAACCGTGCTACCCTTCTTTCACGTCGGCGGCCTCAATATTCAGACCACACCGGCGCTGCACTCAGGTGCGACCGTAACGATCCATTCACGCTTCACGCCGGAGACGACGCTGACGACCATTGAGCGCGATCGTCCGACACTGACGGTACTGGTGCCGGCGATCATCCAGGCGGTGACGGACCATCCCGACTGGGCCACCACCGATCTATCCTCGCTGAAAGCGGTCTCGACCGGTTCGACCATCGTGCCGCCGCACCTGATCGAACGCTTCGTCGCGCGCGGGGTGCCCGTGCTTCAGGTCTATGGCTCGACCGAGACCTGCCCGATTGCGGTTTACACGCGTCTAGGCGGCGATCTTTCGCGCGTCGGCTCGACCGGCCTTCCCGGCCTTTGCTGCGAGGCTGCGGTGATCGATGACGACGGCAATGAACTGCCGCCGGGCGCGCCGGGGGAGATCGTCGTGCGCGGCCCTAACGTATTCTGCGAATATTGGGGCAATGAGCAGGCGACCCGGGAGGCGCTGCAAGATGGCTGGTATCGCACCGGCGACATCGGGCTGCGCGACGCCGACGGCCGTTTCTGGGTGCACGACCGCAAGAAGAACCTGATCATTTCCGGAGGCGAGAACATCTATCCGGCGGAAGTCGAGCGCGTGCTGCTGGAGCACCCCGAGGTCGCGGAATGCGCCGTGATCGGCCGGCCAGATCCCAGATGGGATGAGGTGCCGGTGGCCTACGTCATCAGGCGGACAGGATGTTTGGTGGAGGCGGAGAATCTGAAGGCGCATGTGCTGACGCAACTCGCACGTTTCAAGGTGCCGCGCGATATCGTTTTCGTCGATGACCTGCCGCGGACCGCCTTGGGGAAGGTCCAGCATTTCATGCTGCGGCGGCTCGATAAGCCCGCGCCGATGCAAGGAGAGGCGTCGTGAAGATTGCGGTGCTTGGCGGCGGCAACGGTTCGTTCGCGGCTGCGGGTGATTTTGCGTTGCAAGGCCACGATGTCAGGCTATGGCGGCGCGATGCGGCTCAGGTAGCTGAGCATCGCGCGGCGGGCTCACGCATCATTCTCAAGGACTCAAACGGCCGACACGATGTGCGGCTGGCCTTGGTGACGACCGACATTGCCGAAGCTATCAGCGATGCCGAACTGATCCTCTGCCCTGCCCCGGCCTTCGCGCAGCCCGATATCGCAAAACTGCTTGCGCCGCATCTCCGCGGTGGGCAGGTGGTGTTCCTGCCGCCGGCGACATTCGGCTCGATGATCTTCGCGAGAGCCGCCCATGACGCCGGCAATCGCGCCAGCGTCAGCTTTGCCGAGACCGGCACGCTGCCATGGCTGACGCGCAAGCACGGACCGTTCGAAGTCGCCATCACCATCCGCGCCAAACGGCTGCCAGTCGGCGTGTTTCCGCTTGATACTGCCCGTCATGCACTGGACGTGATCGGTCGCGTCTTTCCCGGCGTGATCGAACCTTGCGGCGACGCACTGTCGGGTGCGCTGATGAATGCCGGGCCGATCATCCATCCGCCTCTGATCGTCATGAATGCCGGCGCGATCGAGCATTTCGAGCGCTGGGACATTCACAAGGAAGGCACGCAGGCCGCAATCCGCCGTGTCACGGACGCGCTCGATACCGAGCGCATCGCGGTGCGCGAAGGTTTTGGTTATGGCGGCCCGCATTTTCCACTGGCGCATAATTACGCGAGCGAAGGCGAGCAATGGATGTATGGCCGCGGCTCGCATGATCGCCTGACCGATTCCGGCGACTGGCGCGAACGGATCGTGCTCACAGAGCATCGCTACATGCGGGAAGATTTGCGGCTAGGCCTGTCGCTTCTGGTCTCGGTTGCAGACCTCGCCGGTGTTGCGACGCCACTGGCAAGGGCCTTTCTGGCCATCGGCGGCGCGATCTGCGGCGAGGATTTTCTCAAGGACGGACGCACGCTGGCAAGTCTCGGGCTCGGCGGCCTCGACCGCGAGCAATTGCAAACGCTTCTGCGCAGGGGCTTTCGCCAATGACCGCTGCTCGCGCGATGATCGCCTGTCTTGGCGCCGGCCGCATGGGCCGCGGCATTGCGGTGGCGTTTGCCTATGCCGGCCATGACGTCGTCATGATCGATGTGAAGACGCGCGCCGCGGAGCAGTTCGCAACGCTTCGTGCTGATGCCCTCGGCGAAATCCGCAAGACGCTGGCAAGCCTCGCTCGGTTCGGATTGCTGGCGGACCATGAGGCTGATGCCGTCATCGCCCGTGTCTCCGTAGTGCCCGCGGAGGATATGGCCGCCGCGCTTGCCGGTGCCGGGATCGTGTTCGAGGGCGTGCCTGAGGTGGTGGACCTCAAGCGCGAGGTGCTGGGGGCAGCCTCAAAATGTGTTGAGCCTGACACTATCATCGCCTCGACCACGTCGACCATTCTGGTCGACGATCTCTCCGGCGCCGTCCGGCGCCCGGAGCGCTTTCTCAACGTGCACTGGCTGAACCCGGCCTATCTGATCCCGCTGGTCGAGATATCGCCAGGTACCGTGACCGATCCGGCCATCCTTGCGCGGGTAAAGGCGCTGCTCGAAGGCATCGGCAAGGTCCCGGTGGTGTGCGCGGCGACGCCGGGCTTCATCGTGCCGCGGATCCAGGCGCTTGCCATGAACGAGGCCGCGCGGATGGTGGACGAAGGCGTCGCCAGCGCCGAGGATATCGACAAGGCGATCCGCTACGGCTTTGGGTTCCGCTATGCGGTGCTCGGTCTTCTGGAATTCATCGACTGGGGCGGCGGCGACATTCTTTATTATGCCAGCCGTTATCTCGAGGGCGCGCTTGGCAGCGACCGCTATCGCGCGCCCGAGGTCATCTCGCGCAATATGCGCGAAGGCCGCATTGGTCTGCGCACCGGCGCCGGTTTCCTCGACTATTCAGGTCTCGATGTCGATGCCTACCGCGAGCAGCGCCTCGCGGCGCTGGTCGACATGCTCAGGCATTTTGGGCTGGCAAAACCGCCTGTGCTCGACCAGGATTAGCCGAACACATCCAGCAGCACACCCTCGCGGACCACCGCGACGTTATCGAGCTCGATGGTCGTACCCATCATCGGCAGATCAAAATGCCCGGCGGTGTAGCGGCCGGCAAATTCATTGGCGCCCGTGGAGAACAGAAAATTGCCGGCGACGGCGCGCAGCTCCGTGCCGTTGGTATCGCGCTGGTCATACATCGCCAGCGCCTCGTAGCGCGCGCGCGGATTCATGCCGAACCCGACATGCGACACCGCATAGGCTTCGCGGTCGCCCCATGCCGCCAGATAAGCGCGCATCATCGCCGCGTCGGCGCCCTCGCCTTGCAGATCGGTGACGTAATCGTCCTTCAGCGTCATCTTGACCGGCGACGTCAGATAGCGCTTGAAGGTGAGATTGATGTCGCCGGCCGCCATCACCAGCCTACCGTTGACAGTACCGCTCTTGGGAAAGCTTACGACGATACCGCCGGGCCAATGCGCCAGCGTGCCGGGCTTGTCGGTCCAGCCCCAGACGCCAACCGTCGAGGCGCCGACCATGTCGACGTCGAGTTCGGTCCCCGCTTTGGAGGTCACGCGCATCCGCTTCGTGCCTCGCAGCATCTTCGCCGCCGCGCGCACGCGTTTTTCCAGGGGGGTGTCGGGCACCATGCGCTCGAGCGCTTCGGGATGTTCGCTGGAAATGGCCAGAATGCGCGCACCGGCTTTGAGTATTTCGGGCGTCTCGACGGCGTGCATCAACCCTTCGATGGTGCAGTCGACCACAAAACCCGCCTGCTGCAGCGCGGTGACGACAGGCGCAAGCCGCTGGATCGCCTCGCTGGCGCCGGTAGAGCGGATCGGCACGACCTGGCGGTTGCGCGGCGTCGGCACGACGATGTGGAAGGGTTTTGCGCCCATCCGTAGCAACGCGAGTTCGGCCAGGTGAACATTGAGCTCGCGCGACTGTGTTTCGGAGAGTATCGCCGCGGTGTCACCCGACTTGACCGCGCAGCGCTCAAATATCTCGCAGAACGCGTCGATCCATTTCGCCTCGATGCGATCCGCCAGCATGCTCTATCTCCGCTCCAACAATGACATCAGACTTCCGGAAACCCGCGCAGCAGATACGACCGCACCCCCTGCAACAGGCCGTTCAGAGCCAGCCCCAGCAGCGAAATCGTAATCAGCGGCACGAACATATCGACCGCCTGGAAGGTGCGCGCAGCCGTTACCAGCACATGGCCAAGGCCATCGGTCGAGGTGATCATTTCAGCGAGGAACACCACAATGCAGGAGATCACGAGACCGATCCGGCAGCCGGTGAGGATAGATGGTACCGCCGCCGGCAGCACCACCTTGAACAGGATTTGCCGGCGTGGTGTACCCGCCGCCATCGCCGACCAGATCAATTTCTGCTCGACCATCGAGGCGCCGTAATAGGTCGAGAGCAGAATCGGAAACAATGCATCGGCGACAACCAGCGTGATCTTCGATCCATGACCGAATCCGAGCAGCAACAACAGTGCCGGATAAAGTGCGACTTTGGGCAGCGGTGCCAGCACCCGCACGATCGGACGGACCACGGCGTTGATGGCCGGATTTGCGGCGGCGAAAAGGCCGATGGTAACGCCCAGCACCACTGCAATCGAAAATCCCGCGAACAGCCGGAACAGCGTGGCGGCGATGTCCTGCTGAAACGTACCGGAAACGAGTTGTTGGATGAGACGCGTGAACACCATGCCGGGCGGTGGCAACAGCGTCGCAGGAGCATAGCCGAACGAGGCGATCGCTTGCCAAAAGGCTATCAGCAAGGCGATCGGCACGATGCCGAGCAGAACGTCCGATGTAACCGCGCGCGCGTTCATGCAAAGCTCAAGGGAATATCGAAGCCCGGCTCGGACCATTTTACCAATTTGCTGCGCATCCTTTCAAATCCGGCGTCGAGGCCGATACCCATCGCGCCGATGATGATGATCATCGCGTAGACGGTGTCGTATTGTCCCATATCGAGCGCATTGAACAAAATGTTTCCGGCGCCTGACTGCCGCGCGATCATCTCGCTGGTGACCATGGTGATCAGCGCCAGCACCAGCCCGGTGCGGCAACCCGTGAGAATTTCCGGCAACGCCGCCGGCAATACGATCCGGGCCATTCGCTGCGCCGCCGACAGCCCCATCGCAGCGCCCGACCACAGCATCTTTTCCTCGACCGCCTTGGCGCCCTGAAAGCTGTGATAGATCACGGGCAAGCTGACGCCGAGGAAGATCACCAGCATCTTCGCGATATCGCCGACCCCGAGCCAGAGCATGATGATCGGCATCAGCGCCGCCTTCGGGACCGGATAGGTCACCATCAATAGCGGATTGAAAAACGACGCCACGGCGCGGCTACGGCCCATCATCAATCCCAACGGAATAGACACGATAACCGCGACACCGAAGCCGATGGCCATACGTCGCAGCGAGGCAAAGATGTTGATCAGGGATTCCTTGTCGCCGAGAATGGACGGAATTGCGCGGATCGCCTCCAGCGCGGTCGGAAAGCTGTCGGTATTGATGATCAGCGCCGCAACCTGCCAGATGCCGAGCAGACCGAGGCAGGCGAGCAATGGCGCCGAGCGTGTGAGCAGAGCGTGACCTGAAATCATGGGCGCAGCTCGTCTTCGCTGGTGTCGTCGATCATCCGCTCGATATCGACAACGTATTTCTGGTAGCGGGGATCGAGCAGAAGTTCCGCCCGGCGGCGCGGACGCGGCAGATCGATATCGACGATCTCCTTGATGCGGCCAGGCGAACGCGTCATCACCACGACCTTGTCGGACAGAAACACCGCCTCCTCGACCGAATGGGTGACGAACAGCACCGTCTTGCGGTCGCGTTCCCAGATGTTGAGCAAGTCATTCTGCAGCCGCGTGCGTGTGTGTGCATCAAGCGCGCCGAACGGCTCGTCCATCAAGAGCACCGCGGGGTGATAAGCGAGCGTGCGCGCGAGCGCGACGCGCTGCTTCATGCCGCCGGACAATTCCTTGGGGTAAAAATGCTCAAAGCCCTTCAACCCGACCATCTCGATCAATGCGCGGCTTTGCGCTTCGGCGTCCGCGGTCTTCACGCCCTGCTGACGCGGGCCGTACATCACGTTGCCGAGCACGCTCTTCCAGGGAAACAGCGCGAACTCCTGAAACACCGGCCCGCGGTCGGGACCGGGCCCGGTGATCGTCTTGCCCTTCATCCTGGCGGCGCCTTCCGTCGGACTGACAAAACCGCCGACGATATAGAGCAACGTCGATTTCCCGCAGCCGGAGGGGCCGAGAATGGAGACGAAGGCGCCATCCTCGATGGCCAGCGAAATCTCCGACAAGGCCAGATGGTCCTGGCGGCCCGAGGTCCGAAAAACCTGTGAGACCCGATCGATCTCGATCATGGCAGCCGCCTGCTTGGGCGACAGCGCAGCTTCAACCCGAGCATCTGGTCGCGATGGCAATACCTTCATTCCCGCTTTGCTTCCCGGCATAGGTCCCTTGGGCGCTCAGGGTTTCCCGATCAACGGACTGAGCATAGCGGAAACCTGCAAGTTTTGGCGATGTCGATTTGCCACCACCGTCTCATTGGGGACCGGATCGCCTGAGCACCGCGCGTACCGGCGCCGCGTCGAGACCGCTCAGTTTCAACGGCAGCGCTATCAATTCGTAGTCGCCTGGCTCGACCTCGGCCAGCACAAGATTCTCGACAATTCGAAGATCGTACCGCTTGCAAACCATATGTGACGGCAGGACTTTTGAGGCCTCCGGGTCGACGGACGGAACGTCGACGCCGATCAGCCGCGTACCACGAAGCGCCAGGCGCTCGACCGTCTCCGGAGCCAGGGCACGGAAACCGGTCGGCCAGGCCAATTGATCGGCCCTGTCCATCAATTTGAAGAGCAGCCGTGGCGGAGCGCCGTCGAGGGCGGATGCGATCTCGTCAAAACTACAGAGAGCATCCGTTCCGCGTGCCTCAATGACCCTCGCCGGGCCGATGAAATCGGCGAGATCCAACATGTCGATGCTGGCGCCGGCGGGATCATAGTGCAACGGTGCATCGGCATGAGCACCGCAATGCGTCGACATCGCGATGCTGGCCACGTTGACAGGACAGTCGGGCCCGATTGTAAATGTCTGATTGACCGCGAATGCGGCATCGCCGGGAAAGACCCCCATGCCGACGCGCAGCGCGGGCGATATGTCGATCAGGGTTTTCACAATTGAGTCCTGACCTGCCAGAGCTCTGGGAACAGCACGACGTCCAGCATCTTGCGCAAATAAGTAACGCCGGAAGAGCCGCCGGTACCTCGCTTAAATCCGATGATCCGCTCCACCGTCGTCACGTGGTTAAAACGCCAGCGGCGGAAATAATCCTCGAAATCCACCAGCTTTTCGGCAAGCTCGTACAATTCCCAGAAGCGGGTCGGGTCTTGATAGACCGCCAGCCACGCGTTCCGGACGCTGTCGCTCGCTTCGTGCGGCACGGAGACATCGCGCTCGAGAATGGCGTCATCGATGCCAAGACCGCGGCGATACAAGAGCTGTATGGTGAGATCGTAGATACTCGGGGCCCGCCGGACCGCCTCGAGGCGTTCGACAGCGGCGTCGTCGTCCCTGTGAGTCTGGATCATCGCGGCATTCTTGTTGCCGACCAAAAATTCGATCACCCGATACTGCCAAGACTGGAAGCCGGAAGATTGCCCAAGCAAGCCGCGAAATTCCGTATACTCGCTCGGCGTCATCGTACGAAGCACGTCCCAGGCCGAGTTGAGTTGCTCAAGGATGCGGGACACGCGCGACAGCGTCTTGAAGGCCGGCTGCAGGTCGTCCGCGGCGATCAGCCGGCAGGTGGCGCTGAGCTCGTGAATCGCGAGCTTCATCCAGAGCTCCGACGTCTGGTGCTGGATAACGAACAGCATCTCGTCATGGGCGGTGGAAAGCGGCTGCTGTGCCTGAAGAATCTTGTCGAGCTGGAGATAGCCTGAATAGGATATTTCCTTGCGCTGACTCATCGCGTTCACGCCTTTTGACGAGTCGATGATGCTTTCGCAGCATGCCGTACCCGGTATGCTGCGGACGATATTTTAAACTTAAAATGATTGTCTTTTGCTGTCAATCCGGATTTCCGCTATGCTTCAGGCATGCCGTCCGGCTCTTGATCGCAAGGCTCTCCATGATGTCGTCAGCCTCCATGACTTCTCGCGAGGCATGCGTCGGGCGCGATCTGGTCGATCCGCTTCGCAGTTTCCGCGACCGTTTTGTCATTCCCGACGGGATCATCTATCTCGACGGAAATTCGCTCGGTCCAATGCCCCGGGCCGCGGCGGACGTCCTCAACCATACGATCGAGCGAGAGTGGGGCCAGGATCTCATCAGGAGCTGGAATAGCGCGGGATGGTTCGACATGCCCGTTCGGCTCGGCGATCGCCTCGGGGCGCTGATTGGGGCGGCTCCGGGTCAAACGCTGGTATGCGACACCACGTCGATCAATCTCTACAAAGCCATCCACGCGGCCATCGGGTTGCGGCCCGATCGCAACGTGGTCATTGCCGAGGACCAGTCGTTCCCGACGGACCTCTACATCATCGAGGGCGCCATGAAGTCCGCGGGCCGTCCGATGAAGCGGCGATTGATCGGCACCGACGGACCGTCGATCGAAGCCCTGATTGATCGAAACGTCGCAGTCGCAGTGCTCTCGCACGTCAATTACCGCACCGGCGAGCTGCTCGACATGGCCGCTATCACCAAACAGCTGCACGACGTCGGAGCGCTGGTGGTATGGGACCTATGTCATTCGATCGGCGTGGTGGAGATCGCCTTCGACGATCATGCTGTCGACTTCGCAGTCGGTTGTACCTACAAATATCTCAATGGTGGTCCGGGCTCTCCGGCATTCATTTCCATCGCGAAGGCGCATCAAGCCACCGCCCAACATCCATTATCGGGCTGGTGGGGTCATGCCGCCCCCTTTGCCTTCGATCGCGACTTCCGGCCCGACGCCGGCATCAAGCGTTTTCTCTGCGGAACGCAGCCGATCATTTCCACGCGCGGCGTGGAGGTCGCTCTCGACGCTATGGAGGGCGTCGAGGTGGTGGCTTTGAGACGAAAGAGCCTCGCGCTCACCGAACTTTTCATGGCGCGTGTCAATGCGCTCTTGCCGGGCCTCGATATCGTGACGCCGCGGGAGCCGTTGCAGCGCGGCAGCCAGGTAGGGATTTCCTTCGACAATGGCTATGCGGTGGTTCAGGCGATGATCGAACGCGGCGTGATCGGCGATTTCCGGGCGCCGGACCTGATGCGGTTTGGCTTTGCGCCGCTCTATGTTCGATTCGGAGATGTTTGGGATGCCGCCGAAATACTCGCCGAGTGTATCAACGCGGAGGTCTGGCGCGATCCGCGCTACAACCGGAAGCTTGAAGTCACCTGAGGCTGCCAGAACATGCGCTAGTCGAACCACGGCCATTCCGCCGCACCGTCATGGGTGACGGCGCCACCGGGCGCCTGTCCGACCAGGCGGGCATATTTGGCGAGCGCGCCCGCGCGATGCCGCGGCGGTCGCGGCGTCCAGGCCTTTCGCCGCGCTGCGAATTCCTTCTCTTCAATCAGCAGATCCATGCGGCGCTCGGTGGCATCGATCCTGATGCGGTCACCATCGCGCACCAGCGCCAGCGGGCCGCCGATAAACGATTCCGGCGAGACATAGCCGATGCACATCCCGCGCGTGGCGCCGGAAAAACGCCCGTCCGTGATAAGTGCGACCTTCTCGCCCATGCCCTGGCCATAAATCAGCGCGGTGACACCCAGCATCTCGCGCATGCCCGGGCCGCCAACCGGGCCTTCGTTGCGGATGACGAGAACGTCACCGGCTGAATATTTGCGATTGCGCACGGCGTCGACGCAGTGTTCCTCGTCCTCGAACACCCGCGCCGAGCCCTCAAACACCAGGTTTTTCAGGCCCGCGACTTTGATGACGGCACCATCGGGACAAAGATTGCCCTTTAAAACCGACACGCCGCCATCCGGCATGATCGGCGTCTTCGTGGAGAAAATAATCTCGCCATCAGGCGCATTCGCGCCGCCGTATTCTTCGGCGATTGATCTACCTGTTATCGTCAGGCAACTGCCGTCGATATGGCCGCTTTCGACCAGCGCGCGGATGACGACGGCGGTACCGCCGATGTCGTAGACATCCTTGGCGGTGTATTTGCCACCGGGGCGCAAATTACCGATCAGCGGCGTGCGCGCAAAAACCTTGCCGACGTCGTCGATGGTGAAGGAAATGCCGGCCTCGTTGGCAAGCGCCGGCAGATGCAGCGCGGCGTTGGTCGAGCCACCGGTGGCGGCGACGATGGCTGCGCCATTTTCCAGCGCCTGCCGCGTCACGATCTCGCGCGGCAACGGCCCGCCCCGCTCCAGCATCTGCATCACAAGGCGTCCGGCGCGGCGCGCAACCTGCGCGCGCTCGGCATAGACGCCGGGGATCATCGACACATTGGGCATCGTCAGCCCCATCGCTTCGGACACCATGCCCATGGTGTTGGCGGTGAACTGTCCGGCGCAGGCGCCGATGGTCGGCAGGCAGGTGCGCTCGATGCCCTCAAGCGTCGCCTCGTCGATTTCGCCCGTCATGAAGCTGCCGACGGCCTCATAGGAATCGAGCACGGTGAGGGTTTTTCCCTCAAACCGGCCAGGCAGCGCGCTGCCACCGTAGATGAAGATCGACGGCACATTGCAGCGGATCATGCCCATCATCACGCCGGGAAGCGTCTTGTCGCAGCCGCCGAAGCCGATCAGCGCGTCGTAGGCTAGGCCGTGCACCACGGCCTCGATTGAATCAGCAATCAGCTCGCGGGAGAGCAGCGAGAACTTCATTCCCTCATGGTTCATGCTGATGCCGTCGGAAACCGAAATGGTTGAAAATTCCCGCGGCGTGCCGCCTGCCTCCGCGATCCCAGCTTTCGCCGCTTCGACCTGGAAATCGTGGGTCATGTTGCAGGGCGTCTGTTCGCCCTTCATGCTGACAACGCCGACCATCGGCTTTGCCACCGCCTCGTCGTCGAGGCCCATCGCACGCATGAAGGCGCGGTGGGGCGCACGATCCAGACCATCGGTCGTCACGCGTGATCGCCACTTCTTCATCGGAATAAATCTCTCTCCAGGTCGTCCCGGCGAACGCCGAGACGACTCGTGGATCAATTCTGCCTATTGCAGCGGCGCGACGATGGTCGGATGCTTGAACTGTGCGACATCCAGTTTCGGCAGCATTCCCGTCTCGGCATAGATATCGAGCATTTTCTGGATCGCCGGGAAATTCGGTGCGGCGCCGGGATCGCGGCCGAAATCATTGTCCTTGAGCAGATAGGTGTCGAGGACCGGGATCGGCGCCTTCAGCACTTCGTTGACAACCTTGAGCGTCTCTTCACGATTAGCCAGCGCCTTCTTCATGCCGGAAGTGATATCGCGCACGTAAGCCTTTACCAATTCCGGATTCTTGTCGACAAAGTCGGCACGGCAGGCTTCCAGGATATGGACGATGTTCGGCATTGCCTGGGAAAGCGAAAACAATTTGCGTGTCCCGCCCTTGGCCTCGGCGCGCGCCGCGAACGGCTGGTTCATGTTGACGGCATCCACCCTGCCCTGGCGCAGCGCGTCCTCGGAGACAGCGAAGCCGACTTCGACCAGCTTGATGTCCTTTGCGAGGTCGACGCCGTTTTGCTTCAGAAGCATGTTGAACGGCCCTTGGGTGCCGCCGCCGATCACCGAAATGCCGACGGTTTTGCCCTTGAGGTCAGCAATGGTCTTGATCGGGGAATCGTCCATGACCGCCCAATAGACCGAAAAGCCGCCAGGCTTCTCGAAGACGTGCTGCGCGACGATGTAGGCCTTGAGATTTCCGCCGACCACGCCGTTCGCCAGCGACAATGGCGCCTGCGTCGCGCAGTCGAGCGCGCCGGCGGCCAGCGCTTGCGTCATTGGCGCGGTGCCCTGGAATTGCGTCCATTCGACGTTGTAGGTCTTGCCGAGGTCGGGAAATTCCGCGGGCCTTCGCATCATCCAGTATTTCGATTCCTCGGCCGGAATGGTCCAGCCGACACGGATCGTCTGTTGCGCGTAGGATGAACTTACGCCCGCAAGTGCGGCGGCCATCGCTCCGGCGGCCAAAATCCATGTCGAAGGTACCCGCATCATCCCCGCTCCACTTTTTCGATGCCAACAGGCACCCGCGCAAAACTAGTTTCGCTAAACCTTTCATGGTTCAAACAATCAGGCAAGCCACCGGAGATTGCCTATCATCGCCCGGCAAGGCCTGGCGTATGGTAGACCCCGCGTGCCGGACAGGGTTTTACCGGCCGCCAAGCTTGGGAGACGTGGAATGGCAATGGTTGGCAAAGCGGATGGACAAAACCGAGAGAGGCTCGGGTATCTCGGGCTTGGAATGATGGGATTTCCCATGACGCGGCGGCTGCTGAACGCCGGCTACGACGTCGCCGTCTGGAACCGCTCTCCGGGCAAAGGCGCCGCACT